>Ga0134128_10000178_pt1 | contig 90439 bp, 78 predicted proteins | sample KB31754_FD_96462 | JGI IMG/M metagenome (GOLD analysis project Ga0134128, IMG submission 96462) | Terrestrial soil microbial communities with excess Nitrogen fertilizer from Kellogg Biological Station, Michigan, USA - KB3-175-4 | ecosystem: Environmental > Terrestrial > Soil > Unclassified ... | reverse complement strand
GCCGGGTGACGAGATACACCGCGCGGAAGGAGTTTTGGCCGAGGTGAGTTGTGCAGGACCGCTTCTGCGCATCGTGGTGCAGACGGCACAGGGGCGCGTCACCATCGCGATTCCGGATCCGGATCGCGTGCAGATGCGGAATGCGCCGGCGGAGTTCGTTTGCGGTCCGCAGAACGGCGCAGAGGTGGTTGTCGAGTACACCACCCGTCCGGCTATAGCGGAGAGCGACGGGATCGCGAGAGGCATCGAGTTCAAGCGGCGGTGAGCGGCGAGCCACGGTACAATGGCCCAATCGTTCTATCGGGGAGGTTGCGATGAAGGCTTGGATTGCCATTATCGGTTGTTTCGCGGCTGTCGCGGCTTTGGCGCAGGAGGGGCCTCGGTTCGAGGTGGCTTCCGGGAAGCCGCATTCGGCCGAAGGCGGCATGAACGCGATGCCGCAGGCCCTGGTCCGAATGATGGCGACGCGCGGGTGCGTGCTGCCGAAGAACACGCCCGGACGCTGGCAGAGCAACGGCATGCCTCTGAGTTATCTCGTCGCCTGCGCTTACGGAGTGAAAGCGTTTCAGGTAACGGCGGCCCCGTGGATGGAATCGGAAGGGTACGATATCGTCGCGAAGATGCCCGCCGATACGGATGAGGCGCAGTTCCGGCTGATGCTGCGGAACCTGCTGGCGGAACGGTTTCATCTGGCGGTGCATCAGGATTCGAAAGAGATGCAGACGTACCGCTTGACCGCTCCAAAAGGGGCCGCGAAGTTGAGTCCGGCCAAAGATCCGGATCCGCGACTGAGCGACCCGGCGCAACGCGATGCCGCAATGAAAGCCTTGATGGAGCAATCAAGGGCGATGGTGCGGGCCCAGGCGGGAGGCGGAGGCGGCGGGGGATCACGGAGGAGCTTCACCATGCAGAAGGCTACGATGGCGCAGTTCGCCGACAACCTGACGAGCAATCTCGATGCGCCAGTGACAGATGAGACCGCCATCGAAGGCGAGTACTCGTTTGTCCTCTCGTGGAGTCCGGACGGCGATGGATCGGGGCTTACGATTGCAGAAGCGTTGCAGCAGCAGCTTGGGCTGAAGTTGGAGCAGCAAAAGGCGCCGGTGACAATCGTAGTGATCGATCGCGCGGACAAAGTTCCGGTCGAGAACTGAAGCAGTAGCGACCGGTCTCCAGACCGGTTGCAGCCGCGCAGAGCGCGGCTTCAGTCCACTAGATATCGACGAATACTTCCGCCACCCACCCTTGGCCGTAATGCGAGCTTCGTGCCGCCTGGGTCGTAAGGTCCATCAGAGGTGTGATTCGCAGTAGCGACCGGTCTCCAGACCGGTTGCAGCCGCGCAGAGCGCGGCTTCAATCCACTAGATATCGACGAATACTTCCGCCACCCAACCATCCGGCGTTTGCTGCACCTTCAACTGATGGTAAGTGACACCCTTGACCGTAATGCGAGATTCGTGCCGCCCAGGGTCGCGGTGTTCGCCTCGCGCCGTGCATTCCACCGCCGCGTCGGTCAGTGAATGGACATCGAAGGACGCCAGAGCGAGACGGCGCGAATCGGTGAAATAAAGGACTTCGTTCAGCCAGTTCACCAGCAGCGATTCGACATCGCTGCCGGTGCCGGGAATGGAGACGGTCTCGCGCGGCTCAATGCGGACAGGGTCCAAAATGATCGCCACCAGCGCGCGGGCGCAAGCGGCGAAGAGCGCCGGGAGAGTGGCCGCCCGTACGCGGAAGCCTATATCCGCGGGATGGTCCAGCAGTTCGAAATCGCCGGCCTCAGGCGGCATGGCGCGGCCGGTCTCCCCGGGCGCGATCGGAAGCAAGCCGCAGCAGCGCGACCGCCAAAGAAGCGATGAACACCCCATTGAGGCTGGTCATGATGGCGGGGAAAGCCCGCGAGTTACGGAACATAAGCTGCCAGCACCAGGTGGCCCCGCAGCCGAAATAAATGGGAAGGTACACGCGCGAAAGCAACTGAAGCACTTTGCACAATCTCCGTCCGGCAACGCTGCCGTTCATTCGGGAGCGCTTCCACCACGCCACCAGCGGATCCTTCTTCGACGCGCTCAGCGGGGAACCATACACGGCACGCCACAGCAGCGCGGCCATCACGATCGCCGTAACTCTGGCGATCGGCGCGAGTATCAACGGACCACCCTGAATCAGCGCGGACGCGACGAACGCCGCGTATACGACGGAAGCTTCCAGCACCACGCCGCTGAACGAAACGCTCCGCCGAAGCTGCGAAAGAACGGCTGCCGCAATGGCGCTCGCCGCATCCGCGGCATACGCCGATGGTGAGGTGTAGCGCTCGTGAAGATCGCCGAGGATCGTTTCGCGAGCGGGCGGCGGCAGCAGACACTTCACGGTAGCTGCGAGGAATCGCGGCGGATTCATTGGCATTGGCGGGCCCAGTCCTTTCCCCAGATTTTCATGGTGCTGTCCCAAACTCGCTTCGCGGTGATTGCCGATTCCTGCAGCGCGGCCTCACCGGCCGCGTCCAAACGGTAACAGCGTTTCGACCGGCCGCCGCGTTCGGCAGTAGGTTTCGAGAGTGTCGAGGAAATGAGGCCCTTATCTTCCAGGCGGTCCAGCGTGACGTATACCGCGCCCAACGACACCTTCTTCGGCCGGGCCAGATCTTCCACTTTGGCGTGAATGGTGACGCCATATGCATCCTCGCGCAGAACGAGGATCGCTGTCAGTACAAGCTGCTCGAAAGCTCCGGCGGAGTCCGGTCGCGACATTTGTCTAACAGTGTAAGAGAAATGCGCGGCCCGCGTCAATAAGGGGAATCACCACTCGATGACGAGCAGCGACACTCCCTGTCGCGGCAGTGAGTGACTGAGCTTTGCGCCGCCGTTCTGAATGGCGAGCGTGGCCGGCGCGGTTGCGTCCGTCGCCAGTTGCCCCGCCTTCAGCAACTCGGCATATTGACGATCATTCGGAGCGGTCGGCGAGCCCATGCCTTTCCAGACGGTGAACGCATTGGAGTGGGTGGCGTCGATTCGATAGGTGGTGACGCGCGCTTCCGCTGCCGCCGCCGGCAGATGGCTCAGCGAAAGCTCGATGGCGGCTTCGGGACCAGGCAAATCGTCGTCATGGTAATGCCAGAGAAAGACCGTCAACTTCCGCCCATCGAGAGCGGCCGTCACCCCAACATCGGGAGCCGTACGCACACCGTCGCGGACGATGGCATCCAGCGGAATCTCCGCGCTGCTCGTGGCGCTCACACGCTCGCCGCTCATGCGGCTGAACATGCGGAACACGTTCATCACGGGCAGGTCGATTCCATTATTGGCGAGCGTGCGCTGCCCGGCAAAGAACGGTTGATCTTCGAACTCAAAGGCCCAGGTAAGAGCGGCATCCAGGTTCACACCGCGGCGGTCGGCAATCTGCAAAGCACGCATGTAGGTATCAGCCACGTAACTGGAGTACATGGTCGTATTCCGATACCCAAGCTGCGGACCCTGACAAGCCGCGCAGCCATCGGGATCGAATTCACCGATCACGATGGGTTTCGCTTTCAACTCGGGCGAGGCGGCAATCAGCGCAAAACCAGCGTCCGTCGTGCGCAGTTGCGCGGCGATGCCAAGGCGCACGTGACCGTCCGTGAATCCCGGCGCGCCCTTGGCATGGAAGGAAAGAAAATCGGTCGGCGTGCCGCGCTGTCCGGTAGCGAAGTTCGTTCCGGTGGTGACGTGCTCCAGGAAGTTCTGCATGAACTTACCGCCGCTGCCGGCTACGTCGGGCCCGCCCACGCGCGCTGTCGGCAGGGCGCGGCGCACGCCATCCACGGCGTAATCGTGCAGCTTGTACCACTCTTCGGGCGTACCGTGCCAGTAAGAGCTGATGTTAGCTTCATTCCAGACTTCGAAGTACCAGCGATTCACTTCGTCGCGGCCGTAGCGCTCCACGCAATGCTTTATCCAGTTATAGACTAAGTCGCCGAACTTCTTATAATCCTTGGGCGGATACGACCAACCTGTGGCTATGGCGTTGTAATTGGCTCCGGGCCGCCACTCATGTTGATAGGGCTCGGGATGCGTGGAAAGCGCCTCCGGCATGAAGCCGAGCTCCAGGTACGTGTGCATCTTCGCGGCGCGGTAAGTGTCTATGATCCGGTCAATGATCGTCCAGTTATAAACCGGATTCCCGTTCCTGTCTTCCGAGTACATACCCGTGCTGCCCCACTTGAGCGCCGGGACGCCGTCGCCGCTGGTCATCAGGTTATGCGCGCGGAAATAGGCATCTTCCGGACGCAGTGAGCCGAATTCGTGGAGTAACTTGCGGCCATCCTTCATGGTCGCGTAGTTTGGCTCATCGGCGCCGAACATGCGCCAGATGGGCTTCATGGCACCGATCGGCTTGGATGCGTCGATGGAAATGGTAACCGGGAACGAAGACGGCGCCTGCGCCCGGGCGGCGAAGAGCGCAACGGCGGCAAGAACACTAAGTCGCAAGATCATTTGTGTATCGGCTTAAACTTCGACAGGCGAACCCGTCGTTCGGATTGTTGTTGAGAACGGCGTAGCAGGCAGCCCGCATCGATCAGGTGCGCGGACATGCGTGCGCGAGCTTCCGCGGAATCCTGTTTACGGATGGCGTGGTAAATGCGAGTATGCAGCTTCAGCGTATGTTCCAGGCCCACCATTTGCGACGTGATCGCCATCAGGTTGTGCAGCATCTCATGGACGATGGAGAACATCAGCGTGCACACGCGATTGTCCGCCATCTCAAAAATGGTGCGGTGGAAGTAGAGATCTTCTTCAATGATGGCGGAGCGCGGAGCCGTTTCATCGCGCATCCGCCGCAGCGATTCGCGAAGAGCGGCAATGGAGGCGGGCGTCGCGCGTTCGGCGGCGCGGGCGGCAAGTTCGGGCTCGACGATCAGCCTCGCTTCGATGAGTTCCTCGAACGTGATGCCGTCCAGCAGCATCAGAAACTTCATCGGCTCGGCGAGAATGGAGGGCGCGGCGCTGTTTAAGTACGTCCCATCGCCGACGCGCTGCGAGACCACGCCCATCACTTCAAGCATTTTCAGCGCCTGCCGCAAAGAGCCGCGGCTGACGTTCAGATTGGTCGCCATTTGGCGCTCGGCAGGCAGCCGCGTTCCGGGCGCAAGCGTCCCCTCGGAGATGAGTTGTTTGAAGGTGGAAAGCAGCCTGTTCGTAATGTCCGGCTTGCGCGGGGCGGGGTGCATTGGCTCGTCCAATTGTAGCGCTGTTGAGTTGCAACGGGCTCATCGCGCACCGGCTGTCGCTCTCATCGCGCTCCATTCGCCTTTCGAAGCACCTTTTACCGCTCCCTCACGGTCGCGGCTCCGTTAGCAGAATGAAGCACATACGGAGCCGTGACGGTAAGGGAGCGGTAAAAGGTGCCGGGGATGCGAGTGCGTTTGAACGCGGCAAAAAGCAATTCTATATTTTTCACAACCCCGTGAGGGGAGCGGCAATTGAAGTCCAAAATCCGGCCCTATTGGTTGTACCATTGGGAGGAATGAGCGAGAGATGGCGAGTTTGCAGCTTGATTTGCGCGGCGATTGCCATCAGCTATTTTGACCGGCAGACGCTCCCCGTTGCGATCGCCGCCATTCAGCGCGAAATTCCCATCACGAACACGCAGTTTTCAGAGCTCCAAACCTGCTTCCTGCTCGCCTACGCAGCCATGTACGCGGGCGGCGGCAAACTCATCGACGCCTTTGGAACTCGCATCGGCTTCACCCTCGTCATGCTGTGGTGGTCGCTCGCTTGCGCGAGTCACGGACTCGCGGCGGGCTTCGGAATGCTGGCCGTCAGCCGCCTCTTGCTGGGACTCGGCGAAGGCGGCGGATTTCCGGCCGCAACCAAAGCGGTCGCCGAGTGGTTCCCGGTGCATGAGCGCTCCACGGCAATGGGAATCATCAATGCCGGCACCGCGGTCGGCGCGGTTGCGGCGCCCCCCGCCATCGCCTGGATCATCGGGTCCTTGAACTGGCGCTGGGTGTTCTTCCTCTCGGGCGCGACAGGCCTGATTTGGACCGCATTCTGGTGGGCGCGTTATCGTCCGGCAGCCGGCATTACGGAGGCCGCCGTTCGCGGAGAGTGGCGGCGACTCCTCCGCTATCGGCAGGTCTGGGGACTGGTCTGCGCCAAGTTCTTGAGCGATGCCGCCTGGTATTTCTACCTGTTCTGGCTGCCCAAGTACCTCTATGATGCGCGCGGCTTCGACGTGAAGGCGGTCGGCACGTTTGCCTGGATTCCCTATGCGTTCTCCGGCGCGGGCAGTTTGTGCGGCGGCTGGCTTTCGAGCACGCTGATCCGCCGCGGCCGCTCCGTGAATTTCTCGCGTAAACTCGCTCTCGGCCTGAGTGCGGCGCTCATGCCGGGGATCGTCTTCGTGACGCACGTACCGGTGACGATGGCGCTGGCGCTTTTCAGCATCGCTTTCTTTGGTCAGCAATCCTGGTCGACGCTCGTGATGATCCTGCCTGCCGACCTGTTTCCGCGCCGCGCGGTCGGCAGTGTTGCCGGGATGGTTGGCTTCGGCGGCGCGATCGGCGGAGCGGTTTTCGGCACCATCGCCGGCTATCTGCTGGACCACGGCTTCGGCTACGGAACAATCTTCGCGGCGGTCGGCTCGTTTCACGCCCTCGCTTTTTTAGTAATTCTCCTGACGGTACGGCGCGTCGCGCCCATGCCGCAATTCGCAGAGGTGAAGAGTTGAAGATCACAGAAATTCGTACGCGCGTGGTGGAGTGGCGGGGACACACAGTTCCCCCGCTGCCCCACTTCTGCACCAATCCGATGGACCTGCTGGAGCTACCCTCGGATTCCATGGCAAGCTTCCGCTTCCACGGCTGGCTCATCGTCGAAGTGTTCACCGATTCCGGTCACATCGGCATCGGCAACGCCGCGCTCGCGCCGCGCGTGGCAAAGGAAATCGTCGATGTCTACCTGCGCCCCATCCTCATGGGACGCGACCCCTGGGATGTCGAAGCCCTGTGGCAGCACATGTATCGCAACACCATGGCGTTTGGCCGCAAAGGCATCGGCATGGCGGCGATCAGCGCCGTCGATATCGCGCTCTGGGACCTCCTCGGCAAAGCCGCCGGTCAGCCCGTCTTCCGCCTGCTGGGCGGGCGCACCAAGCAACGGATTCCCGTCTACGCAAGCCGCCTGTACTCCACGCCGCTCGAGCAACTCGCAGCCGAAGCGGAAGCCTACAAGAACCAGGGCTATCGCGCCATGAAACTGCGTTTCGGTTGGGGTCCGGCGGATGGCGCGGAAGGCATGCAGCACAATATCGATCTGGTGCGTACCGTGCGCGAGACAGTCGGCGACGGCATAGACGTGATGACCGATGCGTACATGGGTTGGACGCTGGATTACGCGCGCCGAATGGTGCCTCTGCTGGAGCCGTTCCGCCTGCGCTGGCTGGAAGAGCCGGTGATTCCCGACGACATCGGCGGATACGTGGCGTTGAAAAAGATGGGGCGCATTCCCATCGCGGGCGGCGAGCACGAGTTCACGTCGTACGGCTTCCGCGATCTGCTGGAGGCGCGCGCGGTGGATGTGATTCAGTTCGATACCAACCGCGTCGGCGGCATCACGCAGGCGCGCAAAGTGGCGGCCATGGCAGAAGCCTTCTCTGTGCCCGTGGTGCCGCACGCCGGGCAGATGCACAATTTCCACGTCGTGATGGCCAGCTACAACTCGCCGATGGCGGAGTTTTTCCCGATCGTCGATGTTGAGATCGGCAATGAGCTGTTCTGGTACATTTTCGAGGGCGAGCCGAAACCCGTGGATGGCTTTATCGATCTGCGCGATGATGTGCCGGGCCTCGGCCTCAGGATTCGCGAGGACGCGATGAAGGATTTCGCGGTGATTGACTCGCGCGAGGAGCGGCGATGATGCGGCTGGTGCAGTTGCAGAACGAGGGCGCGCGCGCCGTGGCCATCGTCGATGAGCAGCGGCTGGTTCTGCTGGATGGCTGCGCGTCCGTATACGAGCTCGCGCAGGCGTGCATCAGCGAAGGGCGCGGGCTCGCGGCGGCGGCGCGCGATCTGGCCGGCGCCCGTACGCTGTCCTACGACGCAGTGTACGCGGGCGCGGAAGAATGGCGCCTGCTGCCGCCGATGGATCATCCCATTGAGCCGGCGCGGTGCCTGGTGAGCGGCACTGGTCTGACGCACGTAGCCAGCGCCAACAATCGCGACGCCATGCATGCGAAGGCTGAAGACCTCACTGACAGCATGCGCATGTACCGCTGGGGCGTGGAGGGCGGCAAACCGCCGGCGGGCGCGATTGGCGCGGCGCCCGAGTGGTTTTATAAGGGCAACGGCACGCAATTGCGCGCGCATGGGGAACCGCTGGAGGTTCCCGCTTTTGCCGGGGATGGCGGCGAAGAGCCGGAGCTCGCCGGCGTGTACGTGGTGGATTCCGCGGGCGTGCCGCGGCGGCTCGGCTTCGCACAGGGCAACGAATTCTCGGATCATGAATTCGAGCGCCGGAATTATTTGTACCTGGCTGCGTCCAAGCTCCGCACCTGCGCCATCGGACCCGAACTCGTGGTGGGCGCGGATTTCGGCGACGTACCGGGCGCAGTCACTGTGGAGCGAGGCGGCGCGGTATTGTGGTCGCGCGCCATTCGGTCCGGAGAAAAGAATATGTCGCACTCGCTGGCGAATCTGGAGCATCATCATTTCAAGTTCGAGCTGCACCGCAGGCCCGGCGACGTTCACGTGCACTACTTCGGCGCGGACGCTTTCAGCTTCGGCGAAGGCGTGCTGCTGCAAAATGGCGATGTGATGCAGGTGCATTTTGAAGGCTACGGCAGGCCGCTGCGCAATCCTGTGCATCGTGGGAATGCGCAGGCGGCGGTGGTCGCAGTGGCTTCCCTGGAGGCTGAGTGATGCGGGTCGCATTTAACGGATTGGGCACCATGGGGTCGGGAATGGCCGCGCGGTTATTGGGCGCCGGCTTCCCTGTCACCGTGTGGAATCGAAACGCGGAGCGGACGGTTCCGCTGCGCGAGAAAGGTGCGGCCGTAGCGGAGTCGCCCGCGGACGCGGCTCGCGGTGCCGATGTCGTGATCGCGATGCTTGCCGACGATGCAGCATCGCGCGACGTCTGGACGTCCGTACTGACCGCGGCGAGGAAGGGCGCGGTCCTGGTGGAGTGCAGCACGGTGTCGCCGCAATGGGTCCGCGAGCTGGCGCAGATGGCAGCCGCTCACGGGTGCCCGCTCCTGGATGCGCCGGTCACCGGCAGCAAGCCGCAGGCGGCGAATGGAGAGCTGCTCTTTCTGGTGGGCGGCGACGAAGCGGCGCTGGAACGCGCGCGCCCGGCGCTGGCTGCGATGTCGCGAGGCATCGTGCACCTGGGCGCGTCGGGAGCGGGCGCGGCCATGAAGCTGATCAACAACTTCATGTGCGGCGTGCAGGCGGCATCGCTGGCGGAAGCCGTCGCATGGATCGAGCGCTGTGGGCTCGATCAGGCGCAGGCGGTCTCGATCCTCACCAGCGGCGCTCCCGCAAGTCCCATCGTGAAGGCGCTCGCGGCACGCATGCAAGGCCGCACCTACGAAACGAATTTCCGGGTCGACTTGATGGCCAAAGATCTGGCATATGCCGCCGCGGAGGCCGCACGCACCGGTCTGGAACTGAAAAGCGCCGCGGCAGCCGAAGCCCGCTTCCACGAAGCCGCGGACCGAGGCTTCGCCGCCGCCGACCTATCGGCAGTAGTCGAGGGAATGCGCTAGTAGCGACAGCTCTCCAGAGCTGTCGCCGTGCCCGCGGTACTTTACTCCCGGAGCGCCCGCACTGGATCGGTCCTTGTCGCGCGCCACGCAGGCAGGAAGCATGCCGTCACTGCCGCCACTGCGATCACTAGCGACGCTGCCACAAACGCCACCGGATCGCGCGGACTCACTCGATACAGGAGACTGCCCATCAGCCGTGTGACCAGCAAGGCCGCGCCGATACCGCCGGCAATTCCGGCGATCACCAGCCTGAGCCCCTGCGACATCACAATCTGCAGCAGTTGCCGCGATGTCGCGCCCAAGGCGATACGCAAAGCCAGTTCCCGCGTTCCTTGTGACACAGCGTAAGACATCACGCCATACAGTCCGATTCCCGCCAGCAGCAGCGCCATACAGCAGAAGATGGCCAGCAGATTCACGGCCGCGCGCCGGCTCCAATTCATGCGGTCCACCTGATCGCGCAAGGTGAGTACTTCGCCGGGCGCCATATTGGAATCGATGCCTTTCACCGCGCGCGCCAGAGCGAACGCCACTTTCTCCGCGCCCGCGCGCGTTCGCATCTGCAAATACTGCCCCAGGGTCGCACTCTGCCGCAGGGGCGTGTAGAAGAACGGCTTGTCGCTCTCCAGCATGCTGGAGTATTTTGCGTTTTTTGCAACCCCCACAACGCGGAGCCAGCGACCCTTCACTTGGACTCTGCGGCCTACCGGATTTTCGCCGCGCCAGAAGCGGCGCACCATCGCCTCATTTACCACCGCGACCGGCGCCGCGGTTTCATTGTCTTCGATCCCGATATCGCGTCCGTAAATCAGCGGGATCCCCATTACCCCGAGATAGCCGGCTCCGACTTCGTTGAATGCGACGACGGGCTGCTCCCCGGGCTGCGCCACGAAACCATCGACGGCGATTCCCGCTTCCGGATAGGAGCGATAACTGAACGGCGTCACACGCGCCCACGCCGCGGCGTCAACGCCCGCGCCCTGCATCCGGCTCAGCACCTGATCCTGAAAATTGCGCGCGCGCGGCAGATCGTAACCGGCGGACATCATGTCCACCGACGTGCTCAGAACTTTGGTGTTGAAGCCGGGGTCCGCGTCCTGCATGGCGCGCATGCTCTTCAGCAGCAGACCCATTCCCACCAGCAGCAGGAAACTGAGCGAAACCTGCACCAGCACGAGACCGGAGCGGACCCAGGCCTTTCCGCGACCTCCAACCACTCCGCCCGATTCCGATTTAATGGCAGACGCCAGATCGATCTTGCTCGCCTGCATCGCCGGCACGAGTCCGAACAGCACCGTCGTAATGAGGCTTACTCCGGCGCTCAGCGCGAGCACCCGGAAATCGATTTCGGCGGGAAAATTGATGACGATTCCGGGCGATGGCGGGAAGAACATTTTGAGCAGATCGCGGGACCAATAGGCGATGAGCAGGCCGCCTGCCGTGGCCGCGGTGGAAAGAATTAATCCTTCGGTGAGAAGCTGCTTCATCAGCCGTAGGCGGCCCGCGCCCACCGATAGGCGCACCGTCATCTCATGCCGCCGCGAAAACGAGCGGACCAGCAGCAGGTTGCCGACGTTGGCGCATGCAATCAGCAGCACGACGCATGCGACTACGAATGAAATGCGGAGCGTCGGCAGCAGAGTGCCCGCGCCGTTGAATGGCGTTTGCCACAGCGGATAGAGCTGGAACCCGAAGCCGCGATTCGTGGCCGGGAACGCCGCTTCCAGATGCTTCGCGATCGCCGAGACCTCCGCTTGCGCCTGCTCGATGCTTACGCCCGGCTTCAGAAACGCGAATCCTTCGATCCACCGCGCGCCGCGATTGTCCAGCTTGAAACCGCCGCCCTCGAAGTTGTCTTCCATCGAAGCCGGCACCCAGAACTGAAAGCCATAGCCGACGAAGGTGCCGGAGAATCCTTGCGGCATCACTCCGATAATCGTGTGCTGCACGCCGTTGAGCCGCTGCGTTTTGCCGATGATGCCGGCGTCTCCACCGTAGCGGTCCTGCCACGCCTCGTAGCTGATCACCGTGACGGGATGCGCATCGTGGCCCACGTCCTCACTCGGATCGAAACCTCGCCCCATGATCGGGCGAATGCCCAGCGCGTCGAAATAGTTCGACGACACCACGCTGCCGGACGCGCGCTCGGCGCGATTGCCGATGCTGAGCGTCGTGCCGCCGATGTGTTCGGCGATGAATGTATCGAAGAGCGTCGCGTTTTTGCGGAGGTCCTGCAGGTCCGGCCAGGAGACGTTGGTCCTGCCGTTGCGATCGAAGCCGCTGATCGCGACCATGCGGTTCTGATGCGCCACCAGGGGAAACGGCCGCAGCAGAATCCCTTCGATCCAACTGCAAACGGAGGTGGTGGCGCCTATCCCCAGAGTGAGGCAAAGAATCGCGAGAAAGGAAAAGCCCGGATTCCGCGCGACCATCCGGAAGCCGTATCGAATGTCATGCCATGCCGTTTCAATCATTGGCAGCCCCCGAGTGTCGCGATACGTTTCCTTGATGGCGGCGATGCCTCCAAAATGCCGGAGGGCGGCCGAGCGTGCGTCCCGCGCGTTCATGCCGCGCCGCACGTTTTCCGCGATTTCCATTGCGAGATGGAACTGAAGCTCGTCGTCGAGGTCGCGTTCGAGCGTTCGCGGCCGAAAGAGCGCCGCCACCCTGTGCCACAACACGCGCAACGCCGTCATGACCAGTCACCCGACGGCTTCAAAAACCGGCCGAGGATCTCGGCGATCTTCTCCCAGTTCTCCGCTTCCGCGGCGAGTTGCTTCTTCCCGGCGCGCGTGATCGAGTAGAACCTGGCGCGCCGGTTATTTTCCGAAGAGCCCCATTTGGAAGCGATCCATCCCATCTGCTCCAGTCGAAGAAGCGCGGGGTAAAGTGTGCCCTGGTTGAGTTCGAGGACGTCGCCGCTGATTTGCTCAATACGGCGCGCGATGCCCCAGCCGTGCTGCGGGCCAAGCGTATCGAGGATCCGAAGCACCATCAGAGCGAGTGAGCCGTGAAGAACATCCGACTTAGGCATATCCGTCTGACCTTTTGGTAGCCTACAGAAGTGTAGGCCGGAAAGCTCGAATCTGTCAACGGGAACGTGGAGGCGCTTGAGGTGGGATCCGCGGCTCCCCTAAGTGGCATGGATGAGGGGAGCCGCGTGAGGAAAACGGATGCTACTTGTGGCGGTTCGCTGCTTCGGCGGCCTGCTTCAATTCCTCGTTCACCTGGTCAAGAAGTTCCTTCGCCTTCTGCGCGTGACCTCCCATATCCCATTCATTCGCCTTCTGGGCGTCGACCACGCGCTGCCACGCCTGCCGGCTCAGGCGCTGCGCCGCGGCAAGATTCGGATGGCGTCCCGCGCCTACGTCCTCTTTCGGCTTCTGGGCGATGGCGACGCCTCCCAGACAAAGCATGATTCCGAGTGCCAGAGCGTAAATGCGATTCTTTCTCATCGGTAGTTATCTCCTCACGTTTTTTCAGCACCCCAGTGCTGGTGGATGGCGCGCTCAACCGGACACGGCCACCTTCCGGAACATTGTATGACGAACCTGACCCGCTGAATGGGCAGATGCTCGGCTAAGTGCACGAATGCGCTGCGGACGGCCCGTCAGCCGCCCGCCAGTTCCCGGCGCAGCCACGCGTGCGCGAGCCGCAGGTCATGGCGCACTACGTGTACCGATCGTCCCAGCACTTCCGCGCTCTGCTCGGCGGTCATGCCGCCGAAGTAACGCATTTCGATGAGTTGCGCCAGCTCCGGACTCTCGCGCGCAAGCGAATCGAGCACCTCGTCCAATTCGAGAAGCCCGACCGGTCCGCTCCCGGGCTCGACCTCTACGTTCAACGCACTGTCGAACGGAACTCGCTGGCCGCCCTGCGCGCGCCATGCCGCGGCGCGCTTGCGAGCGTGATCCACCAGAATGCGGCGCATCGCCTGTGAAACGGTGGCAAAGAAATGCGCGCGGTCGGCGAAGGCAATTTCGGAGCCGGCGAACAACTTCAAGTACGCTTCATGCACCAGGGCCGTCGGCTGCAGTGTGTGCCCCGCCTGCTCGCGCCGCAGGTGTCGCTCGGCAATCCGATGGATCTCGCCGTATACCACCTCCATCAACTGCTCGCGTGCGCACGAATCCCCTGTGCGGAATTGCCGCAGCAAGTCAGTGATGTTGGTTTCTCCCCCGGTGATGACTATGAGTATATCCCCGGGTGATAGAAGTGCGTCAGCGGCGGCGCCTCAAGCACAATCCCGTGAGTGCTCCCGCCAGCAGCATCCACGTCGCCGGCTCCGGAACAGTGGCCGCGTCGTTGCCGATTCCCGCGCTGAGTTCGATGCTCTCTCCCGTTGAATCGAAGCCGGGAGCGAATGAGATCACCGGATCCACAAACGTCGAGGCGGCGCTTGTGATGTCAGCTTGGCTGCTTTGGCTCAGCGAGGCGAACGCGTTGATACTGATTTGGTAGGCTGTATTGACTCGCGCGGTAAACGGTAAGTCGAATGTGCCGAAGCCTTGGTTGGTGCATGTCGAGCTGGCCGTCGGAATGAAGACTTGGCAGAAGCTGCCGCCCGCGCTTACTTGTACCTCGGCGATGGTGGTGTTGTCGCGGTTGTGCAGCGAATCGAATCCGAGCACGCTGATTGTCGCTTCGCCGTCCGCGACCGTCGCGCTGGAAGAGGCGACCGCGCTTTGCAGGAATCCACCGAGAGTCAACGGAACTACAGTGTCCGGCGCGCACAGGAGGCAATCCACGGCGTAATCGTAAGAGAAGATGACCTGCCCGGAGGAGAGCTGCCCCTTGAACACATAGTAGGTGCTTACACCGATAGTGACGGTTGGCGATGGTGCGGCACTTACTTTGATTGACGAGCAAATAGCCGTCTGGCCGGGACATTCCACGTCGTACTCGCCGGGCGCACTCCCGGTTCCCGAATTACCCGGCAAGTTATCGGCCCGGGCGACCCCAGTAATCTGGTAGGTTGCGTCGGGTATTACCAGGATGCCGGCCCGTGCATCCGCCGGCAGCATGGCCAGCAGCAACGCTCCCATGGCTATAGATCCACAGAGTTGAAGTTGAGTACGCATGAAACTCCTCCGTGCGCTATCCAGCGCTTTTTGATTGAGAGCGGTGACCGCATTCAGGCCAGTTATTCCGCGCCTCTAATTGGGAAGCGAACCGCGCGCGGAAAATTCGCAAAGAATTAGCGTTCCCAGGAGTTTTCCCGCACCGATTTGACCCGCCGCCCCCTTAGTGACATCATGTTCTGACTGCGATGCAGACAGAGGTGATGCTCTTATTCCGCGAAGTCGCCGACCTTTCCCCGGCGGAGCGCGACCGTTATTTCGAGCGGCACCAGGTTCGCCCGGAAATTCGAGCGGACCTCGAATCTCTCCTTCGCTACGATTCCGGCACCGTACTACCGCTCGCGCAAGCCATCGTGTCCGAAGCGCAGGCGTACGCGGCGCCTGCCGAAGCCGCGGGGCGCATTTGCGGACCTTACCGGCTGGTGCGTCATCTCGGCCGCGGGGGCGCCGGCGACGTCTACCTGGCAGAGCGCATCGATGGTCAGGTGAAGCAGCGCGTAGCCGTCAAACTTCTACGCCAGGATTCCGAGAGCCGTAGCTTCCACGCCCGATTCCTGCAGGAGCGCCAGATTCTCGCCTCTCTGCAGCACCCCGGCATCGCCACATTGCTCGACGCAGGCCAGACCGGCGACGGCAAAGCTTACCTGGTGATGGAGTACGTGGACGGCGTCACGATTGACGTTTATTGCGCCTCCCTGGACCTGCGCGCCCGGCTCAGCCTCTTTCTTCAGGTTTGCGAAGCCGTATCCTTCGCGCATCGCAATCTGATTATCCACCGCGATCTGAAGCCCTCGAACATTCTCGTGGACAACGCCGGAAAGCCCAGGCTGCTGGATTTCGGCATCGCCAAAATTTTGGACGCTCCCGCGGACCAGACCCGCACGCAGGAGCGGCAGCTAACACCCGACTACGCCAGCCCAGAGCAGGTGCGGGGCGCGACCCAAACAACTGCCACCGATATCTATTCACTCGGCGCCGTGCTCTATCATCTCCTCACAGGGCGCTCGCCGCACGCGTTCCCGGCGCGCACTCCGGAGGCGATCGGCACAGCGATCTGCATGAGCGATCCGGTCCCGGCGAGCCGCCTGAATCCGGACCTGCCCGGCGACCTCGATTTCATTCTGCGCAAGGCGCTGCGCAAAGAGCCCGAGGAACGCTATGGGTCGGTGGAGGCGCTCGCGGACGATATCCGCGCCTTTCTGGAATGGCGGCCTATCCGCGCGCGCTCCGGCGATGCCTGGTACCGCACGCGAAAGTTCGCGCGGCGTTATCGCGCTTTCCTGGCTGCCGCCCTGGTGACAATGCTCGGGCTCTCCGCCGGGCTATACGTCGCCAACCGGCAACGCATCGTCGCGGAGGAGAGATTCCGCCAGTTGCATCTGCTGGCGGCCAAGGTTTTCGACCTCGATGCCAAAATCAGCGATCTGCCCGGATCGACCGAAGCGCGGCAGGATATAGTTTCGGCTTCCCTGGAGTACCTGCGCAAATTGGGCGCTTCGGCGCGCGGCGACCTCGATCTTTCGCAGGAAATCGGAGCAGCCTATATGCAGGTGGCCCGCGTACAAGGTGTGCCGGGCCACTCCAACCTCGGCAATTTCGCCGGGGCCGAGGAGAACTTGAGAAAGGGTGACAGCTTCATCGACGCGGTGCTGGCGTCACGGCCGCGGAACGCATCCGCTCTGATCCTGTCCGCCGGAATTGCCAACGATCGAATGATCGTCGCCGAGACCGAAAGCCGGCATCGCGATGCGCGAGTGCATGCCGCGAACGCCGCCGCGAAGCTGGAACGTTTTCTCCACGCCGGAGGCTTCACGCCGGCTCAGCGTACCGCCGCGGCGGCGTATTACATCAATCTGGGAATCGAGCTCATGAACCTGCATGAATACGAGGCAGGCCGGCAGCGTGTCAGGAGTGCGATGGAGGCGGCGGCGTCGCTTCCCGACGAAGCACAGATTCGAGCCGCCGGTCTCAGCCTGATCGGCAATGCGTTCCGCTCGGAAGGCCACCTCGAGGAGGCCCTCACCGCGCTTCGCGACGCCCGGCGAACCCAGGAGCAAGCCCCTTATTCGAGCTCCGTGGATCGCGACCGCGATCGCTACGGCATCCTATTGCGGGAGGCGCGCACGCTCGGTCAGCCGGGCGGCGTCAGTCTGGGGCGAGCCGCCGAAGCCATGGCCGTATACCAGGAGCTTGTGAATGTGGAGGAGCAGGCAGCCGCCAAAGACCTTCACGATCAGGATGCCCGCGACCGTTTGTCGATGGTGTCCTGCGAGCTGGCCAAACTGCTCGAAGAGCGCGATCCCGAGCGGGCGCTGGCAATGTTCGACCTCGGCATTCGACGCCTTCGCGAAGCCGGCAACGTAAGGGTGCGCCGCCGGGAAGCGAAGGAGCTGGCCGATTCGTCTTATGCCCTGCGCCGCCTGGGACGTGCCGGCGAAGCCCGGCAGCGGATCGATGCGGCGTTCACCCTGCTCCGCGAGACGAAAGACTTTCCGGCGCAGCGGCTTGACCTCGACAGCGAAGCCGTTGCGGTGCTGTGCGCGCAGGCGGATTACGAAGCGACGGCCGGCAACCCGCGGCGCGCGGTGGCCATCTATGAGCAGTTGTTCGCCGCGATCGCCACAGCAAAACTGGATCCGCTGAATGACTTATCGAACGCCTCGAAGATCTCGCTGCTGTATGCCGGCATGGCGGCGGCGTACCGGCATGCGGGCGATCCGGGAAAGGCGGCTGGCATGGATGAGCGCCGCCTGCAACTCTGGCGGCATTGGGAGGAAAAGCTCCCGCACAATGCCTACGTCGAGCGGCAGATGGCCGTTCGCGCCGAGTGAATGATTCACGGAAACAAAAAAAAGACCGGAGCCTTTCGGCCCCGGTCCTTTTGCCCAACTGACGTCCCGGCTTACTGCACGCGCTGCCAGATGTCTTCCAACACCTGGACGGACGACGTGTAGGTCTTATCGCCCGCGGTCAGACGCACCGTATACACGCCCGGTTCTACCATCGCGCCGCCGCCGCCGAAGCCGCCCCGGCCGCCGCTAACGAACGGCACCGTACCCGCCGCGCCGCCGCGGCCCCGTCCGCCGCCACCGCCGCCGCCGAAGCCGAACTGGCCTCCGAGCGCTTCGACGAGGACCTGCTGAACGTTAGCCGGTTGCGCAGGAGGAGCCTGACCGGCAGTCTGGCTTGCGCCCTGTCCGGTCTGCGCCGGAGTTTCCGCCGCTCCCGGAGCGCCACCGCGGCCTCCACGGCCTCCGCGGCCTCCGCGACCGCCGCCCGCCGTCGCGGCATTAGCCGCTACCCGCTGCATGTTCCACTGAAAGCGGTTGATGCCGGGTTTCAGCTCCACATTCATGGTGCTCACCACGGCTGTGCCATTGAGGAAGTCGAGCTTCGCTCCCGTGATGTCCTTGTTGGCCCACACGGAAATCGCGGTGCCGCCCTGTGGATTCTGTCCGTGGAAATCGCGCGCCGTGGGGTTGCGGCTGGAGAACGGATCGCTCTTCCACTGCACCGCGGGACGCGGTTCGTAGAGCACCACATCCGCTCCCGGATTGGCTTTGTACTGCTCCAGAGCGGTGATGTCGTCCGCGATCCAGATGGAGCGGCCATGCGTAGCCACGATCAGGTCGCGATCGCGCGGGTGAATCAGAATATCATCCACGCGCACGGTCGGCAGCCCGGTCATGAACTTGTTCCATTCCTTGCCGCCCTGGAGCGTGACGTACAAACCGAATTCGGTGCCGACAAAGAGCAGGTTCGGATTGACGGAATCCTCGCGCAGACCGTTGATGTTGCCATTGGCCGGAAGGTCGCCGGTGACGTTGGTCCAGGTCTTGCCGTAATCCGTCGTCTTGAAGAGGTACGGACGGAAATCGTCGTTGCGGTGATTATCCAGCGCCACGTAGCACGTTGCCGGATCGAAGTGCGAAGGCTCTATGCGCGCGATCTGCACCCAGCCGTTCGGAGCGGGAGGCGCCGGCTGGATGTTCGGCGCAACGTTGGTGAACGTCTCGCCGTCATCCAGGCTCACCTGCAGATTGCCGTCGTCCGTGCCGATCCAGATGACGCCCGGACGCGAGGGAGACTCGCGAATCTGCGTGGCCAGCGAGCTCGCCGCATAACCGTCGTGCTTGGAAGCCATAGGCTTATCGCCGGCAACGCCCATGATGGCCTGCTCCGGCGCCCAGCGGTTCACGTTCTTGCTGAGGTCCGTCGGATTCATCCACCAGGAGTCGCCGCGATTGTTGGACTTGAAGAAATACTGCGCCGCCATGTAGACCTTGGCCGGATTGTGCACCGAGATCTCGATGGGAGCGTTCCAGTAGAAGCGGAAGGCATCGATCTTCGCCGGAACGTTCATCACGTTGGGCGCGCCGCCCCGTCCGCCGAATCCGCCGGCGTCCGCCGCAGCAGCAGCGGCAGCAGGCGCCGCGGCCGTGCCGCCCTCGTCCGCGCCCTGCACCGCTCCGCGGCCGGCATTCGGACGGATGCTCTTCTGCGTGCCGTTGCGCAGGTCGTGACGCACCATCGCGCCATCCTGCGATTCGCCGTAAACAATAGCCCAATCGCTGGGATCCTGGCGCGTGTAGAAGCCGTCGCCGCCCGCCACGGTGAACCAATCCGCGTTGGTCGGGCCGTTGCCCGCGCGCATGGCGCTCGGTCCGCACCAGGCGTTATTGTCCTGCAGACCGCCGCAGACCCAATAAGGCCGGCGCATGTCGGCGGACACCTGATAGAACTGGCCAACCGCGATGTCGTTGTGATGATCCCAACTGCCCGGCTTGGCGCCGTCGTTGCTGCTGTCGAAACCGCCGTCGTGGCCCACCCAAACCTGGCGCGAATCCTTGGGGTTGATCCAGATCGCGTGATAGTCGGTGTGAGAAGCCTGCATGCCGTACCAGGTCTTGCCGCCATCGATCGACACGCGGCCCGGATTGCCGCCCGTGAAAAGCTTCTGGTCGTTGTTCGGGTCTACGCGAATCTGGCTGAAGTACATCGGCCGGTCATTGCAGCCGCTCATCTGTTTCCAGGTCTTGCCGCCATCTTCGGAGCGGAAAACTCCGCTGCCATTCGGATCGGCCGCCGCAGTCGCGGCACCGCGGCCGCCGCCGCCCCCGCCGCCACGCCCTGCGCCGCCGGTCCATTCCGGATCGGCACCCGCCGGGCAACTTCCGCCGCCCGTATCGCCGCCACCGCCACGACCGGCGAGGCCGAACAGGCTCTGCTGCGTCAGCGTACCCGCGTTGAACGCGGTGCGAATCTGCTCGGCATTGACGATGCCGGCCGAAATCGCGCCGCGCATCTGTTCCGGCGTCACGCTGCCGTTGCCAAACCCGGCAAGAATCTGCTCGGGCGTCATGCCGGCCGGCGGAGGCGCTGTCGCCGTCGCGCCGCCGCGGCCGGCCGTCTTCTCGGGTCCGCCGTCTTTATCCGTGCCGCCGCCGGTGCCCGCGCTCGCGCCGGCTTCCACCTGCGCGTAAACGATGTTCGAGTTGCCCCGGTAAACGGAGACCGCGATTCGGCCGTACAGTCCGTCCTTCGGTTTCGGCCAGCCTGCGCCTTCCAGCTTGGTCCAGGTATTGCCGCCGTCCGTGGTCTTCCAGAGGCCGCTATTCGGTCCGCCTCCGTTCAATCCCCACCAGGTGCGGCGCCGCGAATAGGAACTCGCGTACAGCACATTCGGGTGCGAGAAATCGATTGCGACATCGTTGAAGCCGGTGTCGTTGTCGATGAACTTCGAGAGCTTCCACGTCTTTCCGCCATCGGTCGATTTATACAGGCCGCGCTCCGGATTCGGTCCGAAAAGATGGCCCACTACCGCTACGTAGACGGTGTTCGGATTCGTCGGGTCCACCACGATGCGGCCGATGGACTGCGTCTTCTCGAGACCGAGGTGCGTCCAATGCGCGCCGCCGTCCGTGGTGCCCCAAACGCCGTTGCCGATCGACGAACTCTGGCGATTGTTGGCTTCGCCCGTGCCGACGTATACGACTTCCTTATTCGAAGGAGCGATGGCGATTGCGCCGACCGAGGCATTCTCCTGGTTTTCCCACAGCGGCTTCCAGTAATTTCCGCCGTCGGTGGATTTCCAGAGTCCGCCGGTGGCGAAGCCGATGTACATCGTCATCGGATCCTGCTCGGCCGCCTGAATATCGTCCACGCGGCCCATCATATTGGCCGGTCCTATAGAGCGGAACGTGAAGTTGCGCAGCAGCGGGTCTGTCGACTGATTCGGCGGAGGACCCTGCGGCGGCTGCGCGCCTCGTCCCTGCGCCCATGTGGTTGCGGCCAGGCCTAAACAGGCCGAGACCGCCAATATCGTTGTATGGATCCGGCGATGCGGATGCCGAAGAAGCATAGATTTCCTCTCGTGTGAATGCCCCGTTGACGGCTCAAATTAATGCTGATTGGGTCAAATGTACCACAACGCTCGTAGCGGCGGCGTTTGGCTTATCAAAGCAGACTCGAGGGAGAAACGCCGGGCAGAACTTCCCTGTCCATCACGCACCCCGCCGCGGGCGCGCGTCACGCATGTCCCCGCACACCGGTAGCTATTCTGGCGGAATGCGGATCGATCAGCCGGACTACGCCGAACCGCTCCCGCATTCTTAAGGTCCTCTATACGGCACGTTACAGAACTTACTGCATCGTATAGTGAACTCTACTGGCTAAATCGCGTGATCCGCGGGCATATCCTTTCCCGCCCAGATCCGCCGCGACGTCCACTCTTCCGCCGGCGCCGCCCAATATGGATCCGCCGGCTTCAGTCCCAGCGGCAGCAGCGCCACCGAGCAAAGGTAGAGGCTGCCCGTCGAAATGTAGTTCTCGCCTAAGTGCGGCTGATGTCCGCAGAATCCGATCCGCAGCCAGCCAGACTCATCGAACGTGCCCGGCGCGTCCATAACTTTGCGCATCGCGGCGGTCAACGCGCCGCGCACTTGAGAGGGCGTCACTTGCGGCGGCAGTTGTCCTAGCAGGGCGCTCTGTGCCAGCAGATGAAACGCCCCGCAACGATACGTAATCGAGCGGCCGATCGCCGGGAACGAACCGTCAGGGCCGATCAGTCTCTCCTGGATCGCTGCGTAGCGCCTCGCTCGCGACACCGCATCTGCCTCAAACCTGGCCCAGCGCCTGCTAAGCGCGTTGATATTCCGCAGCGTATCCAGCAGCATCGGTTGAATGACGAAGCTGTTGTAATAATCCCAGTGGAACTGCGGTCCATCGCCGTACATCCCGTCGCCCACGTACCACTCGTTGTGCTTGCGGACGGCGTAATCGATCCTCATGGCGTCCCACCGCTCCCCCATCATCGCCAGCGCCGTCTCCACCATCGCGCTGAATAGCAGCCAGTTGTTGTAACCCGGCGTAATTGTGCGAGAGGACGCCAGTGCCGCCGCCACGTTTCGCTGCACGGCCGGGTCGAGCTTCCGCCAAAGCTCGTTCGGCGCACGAAGAAGCGCTTGCGACAGAAATCCGCAGTCCACCACCGGCTGCGCGCCCTCCGAGTAATTGAGAAAATCCGGCGACTTGGGATCCGTCGCCGACCGTAGGGCCTCCCGCGCAAGACTCGCCAACCGCTGCTGCGCGTCGCGCTCGGTTCCCGCTTCCAGCGCCACTTCCAACCACGGCGCGATGCCCGCCAGTAGCCGGCCGAACGCTTCCAGATAAGTATATTTCCGGCGATCCGCCTCCGCGCCCGCGACGCATTCTACCGGCATGTTCCGTTTTAAAGTCCCGCGCGCCAGGTTGGCGAGCACCGGTTCCGCCAGGCGCGCTAGCAGCGCCATTGAATAGCCGCGGTCGCTCTCGCTCTGCGGTTGAGCTTGAGCCGCGGTGCTCAGTGCGGCCAGGCATTTCAGAAGATTCCGCCGGTTCGTCATCAAGCGGATTGTAGTCCATTGCGGCGGCAGTCACCGCCCGAGCAATTGCCGCAGCCCGACCTTCACCGCCTGCTCGCGCGGCGATTTGCCGTTCGAGTTCAGCCAGGATTGCAGCCGGTCCACCGTCAATTCGTGCGTCGTGGTAGGAGCCTCCACCGCGATCCGCAGCCGCGTGCCGGGTCCCACGGCGGTGAACGCGAAGCCCGATTTCTTGAATTCGGCGAGAGCGAGCGCGGCGGCTTCGTATAACGACCCGGCCGACACTTTCACAGTGTGGGTCATGCCGGCGCCGTCGTCGAACGATACTTGGCAGGAGCTGGGCACGGTTCCAGCATAGGCGAATAAATGGCGAAAGGCAAGGCCCTACGGCTTTTGAGCGTGATCGATCACCAGTAGATCCACCGGCATCTTCTTCTGCTCCAGCTTGAGACCCAGATCCTGTTTGAGCGCCATCTGAATAATCGAAATCGGATCCACCCCGCGATCGGGACCCACGTTCGCCACGTACTTCGCAACGTTCAACTGAACGTCGTACTTGCCGGTCAGCCCCGTGTCGTCCACCACCGGCGCTTGAAACATGCGCGACAGCGGATCGATGATCTGCGCCAGCGGCATCCTCCGCACGGTGATGCTCATGGTCTTCTTATCCGGCTGAATGTCGGCCTCGCCCTCTTCCGTGGATGCCTTGAACTTCGGTCCGTTCGGACCGACGCTGAGCACGTACGCCTGCATCTCCTTCGTCTGCCTGTGGAACTTCAGCCCGAACTGATCCGCAAGCAGCGCCTGCGTCATGGCGCGCACCGCGTCGTCCGACGCCGGCCCTGGAGTTTTGGCGGCGATCTCGAAGCGGTCCGAGTCCACCCAGTCCGGACCGGTGATCTGGTATGCGAACACGTGGTAGGCCCACTCCATGGCGCCTTTTAGAGTGACGCCGCGCATGGTGACTCCGCCGGGCGTTTCCTTGATGTTGGTGTCGAACGGGTTGCCGCCACGACCCGCCTCTTTCGGCGTAGGCTTGACGGAAGCCACTTCGAACTGCGGCTGCGCAAATGCGGCTGCGGCAGCAAAGAGGAGGACCGGGAACGTATGAGCCATCAGTATGGTGACGAGGGATGCACTCCGAAATTAGGGGTGGACAGAAGAAACCGGCTGTCCTACCTTATCTCTATGGCTGTTTTGACCCGTTTATCGATTTTCTCGCTGGCGGTCTGCTTGCCGCTGGCGTCGGCCGAGGCCCCTTCGTTCAAGGCATTTCTCAGTCCGGCGTCTCCCCAGGAACTGGTGTCGGCCCGCAAGGCGGACCGCATCGCTTGGGTGGATTACGCCGAGGGTAAGCGCAATGCGTATGCCGCGGCGGCGCCCCTGTTTACGCCCGTGCGCCTGAGCAACTTCACCAAAGACGATGGCATCATGATGTCCGAGGTCAGGATCTCCGATGACGGCAGCACGGTGATCTTCCTGCGCGGCGAGCAGCCGAATCGCGAGGGCTGGTCGCCCAACCCGAGCGCCGATCCGAACGGCCCGGAGCACGCGATCTGGGCAGCCAGGACTTCCGGAGGCGCGGCGTGGCGGGTGGTCGATACGGCGAATCCGGAACTGGCGCCCGACGGCAGCTCGATTCTATTCGTCAAGAACGGCCAGATCTTCCGCGCCAAACTCTCACCCGTGAAGCCGGCCAGCGAGGTGGATCGCGGCGAAAGGGCGTTCATCTCCGAGTGGGGCGTGCAGAGCAACCCGAAATGGTCGCCGGACGGGAAGAAAATCGCGTTCGTCAGCACGCGCACCGACCACAGCTTCATCGTGGTCTATGACGTGGCCTCGCACAGCGTGAAGTACATGTCGCCCAGCGTCGACTTCGATACGGCGCCGATGTGGATGGCCGATAGCAAGCACCTGATCTATATGCGGCGGCCGGGCCTCCCGTTCGGACAGCAGGCGCAGGGCGGTTCGGGAGCGCTCGGCTTGCCGAACGGTCCGGCGTTCCAGGCGGCCCAAGGCGCGGCAGGCGCGCAGGGCGGCGGTCGCGGAGCACGCGGCGGACGCAACGCGCAAACCGGCAACCCGGCGGCACAGGGTCGCGGACAGGGCGCCGCTCCGGCGGCCGCTCCCGTGGTCAACAACTCCCCCGGCCTGATGCGCGCCACCTTCCGCGGCGGCTACACTCTTGCTTTCTACAAGGCCGACGTAGCCACCGGCGAAGCGCAAGAGGTCTGGCACAATGAGCCGAATGACCGCATCGCCGGCAATATCAATGGGGCGCACCTCGCCGGCAACTATGTGGTGTTCCCGCTGAACGCATTCGGCGGCCGCGGCGGCCGTGGAGGTCGCGGCGCCGCTCCGCCGCAAGCGCAGCCCCCCGCAACTCCGGCTGCTCCGCAGGATGAATGGGATCGCTACTATTCGCTCAACATCACGGATTCCTCGGCGCGTCCCGTGCTCCTGACCACCACCGACGGCATGATCGAAAACGCAACGTCCATCGCGTTTTCGGCCGACGAAAAGACGTTCTACTACTGCACCAACGCCAAGGACATCGAGCGGCGCCACATCTGGGCCGTGCCGGTGAGCGGCGGCACTCCGGTGCAGATCACCACCGGCGAAGGCGTCGAAACCTCGCCTGTGCCGCTGGCTTCGGGCAAATATCTGGCGACTCTCAGCGCAAGCTGGAAGATGCCGCAGTCCGTGGGCGTCTGGAAGCTGTCTGCCGAACCCGCCGCGGTCGAAACCCAGAAAATCGTGTTCCCGACTTCGCGGCCCGGCTTCCCCATCGAGGAGCACGTGAAACCGGAGATCGTGCTGACCAAGGCCGCCGACGGCATGGAGATTCACAACCAGCTCTTCCTGCCGAAAGATCTCAAGCCCGGCGAACGCCGCCCGGCCATCATCTTCGTGCACGGCGGCCCTGTGCGGCAGATGATGCCCGCCTATCACTACATGCAGTTCTATCACTGGGCGTACGGCATCAATGAATGGCTGGCGAATCAGGGCTATGTCGTGATGTCGATCAATTACCGCAGCGGTGTCGGCTACGGCCGCAGTTTCCGCAACGCTCCGAATGTCGGCGCGGCGGGCAATGCCGAGTATCAGGACGTGCTCGCGGGCGGCAAGTATCTGCAGACCCGCGGAGACGTGGACCCGAACCGCATCGGCATCTGGGGACTGAGCTACGGCGGCGTGCTGACGTCGCAAGCTCTCGCGCGCAATTCCGATATCTTCAAAGCGGGCGTGGACCTCGCCGGAGTGCACCTCTGGGGCAGCTCGCTCGATCCGGAATCGGTGAGCTATAAGTCGTCGACCATTGGCGCAATCGACGGATGGAAATCGCCCGTGCTCCTGATTCAGGGTGACGACGATCGCAACGTGGCGTTCCAGCAGATGACCGGACTCGTGCAGTTGCTCCGCGCGCGCGACGTAAATTACGAGCTGATCGTATTCCCCGACGACGTGCACGAAAGCCTGCTCCATAGCCGCTGGATGTACACCCTCGGCCGCATGGAGACCTTCCTGCATAAGTACCTGGGAGATCCCTCGGCGAACTCAAGTAAGTAGTGCCGGAAGGCCGACCCTACCGGCCGCTCACCAGCGCCGCCAATTTCGCCAGCGCCGCCACCGGCAGCAGTGCGTACCGTCCGAGCACCAGCAGAGCCGTCCGATATTCGAACGGCTTCAGCACCGCGATGGGATCTCCCACCCGGAGATCCCCGCGGATTGCCTCCGCCGCGCGCAACCCCGTCGAGACCGCGCCTTCCATGCACACCAGGTCGATGGCCGACCGGCAATAGTCGCCGCACAAATAAAGGTTCGAGAGCGCCGTCTTCGCCTCGGGCCGAAACGCCCAGCCTCCGACGTTATTCATGAACAGCGGCTGATCCGCGTGGCTTTGGAAAACAATGCGGTCGATCGCGTCCGCTGTCAGGATCGGAAAATAGCGTCGCAGATCGGCCATCAGATGCTCCGTCGCCACCGCGTCGGAGAGTCCCGCCAGCGCCGTATAGTCGGAAGCAATCGCGTTCAACACCGTGCCCTCATAACCCGGCCAGTTCTGCGAAACGTCGATGAAGGAAATGCCGTACGTCGAATCCAGCAAATTCACATGCTCGCGCGGCATGCCGGGAATCCGCCACTTGCAGTAGATGTTGAACGCCGCCATCGCCCGCGACTCCAGGTAGCGAATCTGCCCCAGCGGAGGCGCGGCTTCGAATAACGAATCGTCCAGCAGTTCGCAAACACGGCCGAACGGAATGGCCAGCAGCACGGTCTCGGGTTCCACCGTTAGCGGCGCTCCCGCGGCATCCCTCAGATGCAAACGCGCCACGCGGCCGCCCTGCGTTTCGATGCGCCGCAGCGTATGACGGGTCTCGATGCGCACACCCAACTCCTCGCATCGCCGGCGGATCGGCTCGATCCATTGCTCCTGCAAACTCCCCTTCAGGATGCGATGCATCGGCTCCGGCGATTTCACCCAGAACCGCATCACGTTGCGCATGGTCATCGCCGAAACTTCATAGGTCGGCACGGAGATGCCCTTCAGCATCAGTTCCTGAAACTGGTCGGCGATGAGATCGGTGCGATAGAAGCGGGAGCGCAGAAAACCCGTGACCGTCACCTGGTCCAGCTTCTCGCGGTAGCGATAGAGCTGGCTCATCAGGTCCAGCGCCGAATAGAAGAAGAGGAACGCCTCGGGCACAGGCAGCACGCCGCTGGTCAAATTGAACCAGACATACCGCCACGACGTGATGTTGCGAAAGATCGTGAACTTCGGAAACTCGCCCGCGCGGAGCTGCAGAAAATCGGTGCAATCCTGGAAGTGCGATCCGATGCCGAGCTCTTCCACCAGGCTCCAGATGTTGCGGTACCACATGGGGAAGATGTGGTAGCCGTGCTCATCGTTGGGGTCGCCGTCGCGGTCGGGCCAGACCATCGCGCCGGCCTTTCCGCCCACGCGCGCCGACGCTTCATACACCGTGACGTCAAATCCGCGCTGCCGCAGCCGCAGCGCCGCAACCAGTCCCGCGAGCCCACCCCCGACGACGGTAACGCGCGGCACAACCCTGTCTAGTGGCACCGCATCATTGTATACGCCAGTAGCGACCGGTCTCCAGACCGGTTGCAGCGAGCGAAGCTCGCAGTCAAGCAGTCGCGCGCCGCGCGACCCGACAGGAAGGATTTCTGTCGGCACGAGCCGAGGGCCGCTACCCCGCGGCTGCCACCAGCACCGCGACCAATCCCGCGAGACCCACATCATTGTATATGCAGCGGCCAGTAGCGACCGGTCTCCAGACCGGTTGCAGCGAGCGAAGCTCGCCGTCGAGCAGTCGCGCGCCGCGCGACCCGACAGGAAGGATTCCTGTCGGCACGAGGATCGCTACCGTGCGACTGCCACCAGCACCGCGCCCACCGGCTGATACCTCGAGTTCGGAAAATAGCTCGTCCGCGCCCGCACCACCGCGTTCGGATACCGCCGCCGAGCCTCGGGCGTCAGTTCCACCCGAATTCTGCGCGCGCCGGAAGCGTCCGTCCGCACGGGCTTAAAGTGGATCACATACCGAGCCTTGATGCGGCGGATCATCTCATCCAACCGCGCGCCGGGATGCGACCCCTCCAGCACATCGCCGCCCGTGCGCGCCGCGAAGTGCAATATGCCCGGATGTGTGATGTGCGGCATGGGAACTGCACCGCGCACCAGCAATCCATCGAGCACCGCCCCCGCCTCGAACAACTGCTCGTCCACGAGCGCATCCGGCACGGCAGTCACCTGCTCGTTATCCGTCATCACCACGATCGCGCGATTCACTGCCCCCGCCGCGCCATGCAGATAATCCGCCGCCGACCAGACCGCTTGATTGATATCCGTATCGGTCCCGACCCTCGCGTTCAGAATCCGCCGTAGGCCCTGCACCACCGCGTCCGGATCGCCGGTCAGCGGCTGCTCCACCGCGGTATGTTTACCGAATGCCAGCACTGCCGCGCGATCGGTAGGGTCGAGGTGCGCGAGCGCTCCGGCCGCCGCCGCGGCGATGTCCGGCACAACCTCGCGCATACTCCCGCTGACGTCCATGAGGAACACCAGGTCGAGCGGCCCCGAAGCATCGCCGAAGTACGCGATGTCGCGAGGCTCGCTTTCGTCGTGCACCACGAAATCCGCCGCCGTCAGCCCGGCAATCGGCGCATTCGTCTTGCGGTCGTAGACATACGTCTCCACTTTGACGAGTGTGGCGGCGGTCTTAAACGTGGGAGTGTCTTCAGCGGCGGGAGCAATGGCGGAAACAACCAGGATACCTGTGACAAAAGCGGGGCCCAACTGCATGATTCAGGATAGCGCGGCTGCGGGCCCGGAACTTCGCGGCCGTGCGCGGCGTCCAACCGCCATGCTGGAACTCCGCAATGTCACCAAGCGATACTCGGGGATCCCTGCGGTAAAAGACGTCAGTTTCATCGCGCGTCCGGGCGAGGTGACCGGCTATCTGGGGCCGAACGGCTCCGGAAAATCGACCACCCTCAAGATGATCACCACGCTGCTTGAGCCGTCGTCCGGCGAAATTCTCTTTCAAAACGAGCCCGTCAATCGCGACCCTGTTCGCTATAAGCAGCGCTTCGGCTATGTGCCCGAAGAACCGCAACTCTATCCACACCTCACCGGCGGCGAGTACCTGGAGATGGTGGGACAGTTGCGCGGGCTTCCCGATGCGCTGCTGCGCCACAAGATCGAAGGCTTCCTGCGCCTGTTCTCTCTGCTCGGCGATCGCCACGTGGCCATGCAGTCGTATTCGAAGGGCATGCGGCAGAAGATCCTGCTCGCCGCGGCGCTCCTGCACAATCCCGAGCTCGTGCTCCTTGACGAGCCCTTCTCCGGCCTCGACGTCAGTTCCGCCCTGGTGCTCCGCGACCTGATTGCGGGCCTCGCCGCGCGCGGCAAAACCGTGCTCTTCAGTTCCCACGAACTGGAAACCGTGGAGCGCGTCTGCTCCCGCGTCGTGATTCTGCACAAAGGCGTTGTGGTGGCCAACGATTCCATCGCCCAACTGCGCGCCCTGATGTCCCTGCCCAACCTGGAAGGCATTTTTTCGCAACTCGCGATCGAGCAGGATACGGCGGCCATCTCGCGCGAACTCGTCCAGGTCATGGAGGCATAAATGATGGCCTCTCCCTTCCGCGTGCTCTATCGCGATTTTCTCTTCCGCGTGCTGGATATCGAGCTGCTTCCGGCGGTCGATGACATTCAGCGGCTGCTCGGGCAATTCGCGGCCATGCTGGCGGCATTCAGCTTCACGCTCGCGGCAGTAGGCCTTCCGAAGTACCTGATGTCCACGCTCTCGCCGGCGCAATTGCAAATGGCATCGCGCGGCGAATGCGAGTTTCTCATCGGCGCGACCATGACCATCGCCGGCTTGTTCAGCGTGCTCGCGTGGAATAACGTGCTGCCATCGCGCCGCGACTGTCTCGTCCTCGGAGTGCTTCCGGTCCGCTCTTCCACCATCTTTCACGCCAAGGCGGCGGCCATCGCCACCGGGCTTGCGGTCAGCGTGCTCGCGGTGAATCTGTTCACCGGCTTGATGATGCCCTTTGCGGTGGCGAACCCCGGTTTCACAGGCGCGCTGCGCAGCTTCAGCGCGTACTGGCTCGCCGCTGCGGCCGCGGCGCTGTTCGTGACTTGCTGCACCGTCGCAATGCAAGGAGTTGCCGCGCATCTGCTGCCGTATCGCGCGGCAATGCGCGTCAGCGGCGCCATGCAATTCGGCGCATTCTTCATCGTGCTCGGCGCCTTCCTTCTGAAGCCGACCTTTCCGCAAGACGCCGCGGGCGCAATCGCGGTGGCGCACGACTGGCGCATGTGGATTCCCTCCTACTGGTTTTTCGGCCTCTTCGAAGTCCTGCACGGCGGAGCGGCTCCGCTCTTCGGCGTGCTCGCGGCGCGCGCTCTATGGGCGCTCGCGATCGCTGCGGCGTTGGCGGCAATCACTCTCGGGCTCGCGTACAGCCGTCTCGCCAGGCAGATCGTGGAGCAGCCGGACATCGCGCCGTCGGACCGTTCGCGTCCCGCGGCCAGAGCGATTCAAGCGACCGCGCGCCTGCTGCTTCCCCGCCCCATTGATCGCGCCGTCCTCCTGTTCACGGCTCGCACCATCGCGCGCAGCCGTCAGCATCGCCTGCTGCTGGCGGCGTACGGCGGCATCGGTCTCGCCATCGCACTGGCCTACTTCCGCGCGCTGTTATACGGCTCCGTCAGCTTCGAACGGTTTCGCATGAATGAGGTCTGGTACCGGCCGAACTTCCCGCTGATGGCGGGCAGCATGGTGCTGCTGTTCTTCGCCATCGCAGGGGCGCGCGCCGTCTTCGCTCTCCCCGCGAATGCGGCCGCGAATTGGGCGTGGCGCATCACGCATGTGCATTCTCCGCGCGCCTACTTCAGCGCGGTGCGGACCTCCCTCTATACGCTCGCGGCGCTTCCCATCTGGGCCGCAACTACAATTGCCCTGGTGTGCATTTGGCCGCTCTGGCCGGCCCTCGGACACTCGGCGATTCTTGCGTGCGTCGCCATTCTCTCAGTCGAACGGTCTCTCTACAACTTTCGAAAAGTGCCGTTCGCCTGTTCTTACTTGCCGGGCGCGGCCAACATCCACGTGCGTCTCGGCGTCTTCGGCATCGCGTTCTTCGCCGTCACGGAATTGGGCGTCACCATGGAATACGCGGCCCTGCAGAGCTTCAAGTGGTTTGCGATCGTCTGCGCCATTCTGGGCGCGTTTGCGTACCGGTCGCGGCGCCGCACCACCCAGTGGCAAGCGCAGCTCGATAACTCCGTACAGTTCGACGAGGAGGCGGTAAAGGACGTCGAGCCTCTGAACCTGCATCGCGACGGAGGCTGGCCCAGCGGCGGCAGCTTCATCGATTCCCGTCCCGCCGGCGAGCCCGTGCTGCTGCGCAGCTTCGGTTTCACGCAGGTGGAGCGGCCGCCGGTTTCCCTGCGCGCCTGGTTTGAGCAACTCGCGAAGGACGCAGCCTACGGCGTCCGCATTCTGAAGCGCTCGCCCGCATTCAGCGCCGCCGCGGTTGCCGTGATCGCGATCGGAATCGGCGGCAATACCACCGTCTATTCGATGATCCACGGCGTGCTCAGCAAACCTGCACCGGGAGTGGATGGCGAAGGGCTCGTCTCCATCGCGCCTGCGGTACAGGGCCGCGTGATCGATCCGGGCGAGAACAGTTTTCTCAACTACGCCGCTTTCGCCGGGCAGGTGCGCACCGTGAAGTCGCTCACCGCGGCGCAGTTCTCGCGCTTCACTCTCACGCTCAAAGACGGCACGTATGAACTGCGCGGTCAGACGGTGATGCAGAATTACTTCGCGACGCTGGGAGTTCATCTGCAAATGGGCCGCTCCTTCACCGCCGATGAAGCCAGAGGCGCCGCGCCGCTCACCGCCGTCATCGCGGACCACGTGTGGCGCAATCAGTTCCACTCCGCGCCGGACGTGCTGGGACAGACCGTGCTGCTGAACGGACTCAGCGCCACCATCATCGGAGTTGGGCCGCCCGCGTATCACGGACCCTTCTTCGCACCGTCTGACGAAGTAACCGTTCCCCTCGTCGCTTATGCGCGGTTGCAGGGAACGCTGCCGCAGTTGAATGCGCGCGGCGCTGCGGGCATCATCATGCTGGGACGCCTTGCAGCGGGCGTTTCGCTGCGCGAGGCGCAGGCGGAGTTCGATACCATCTCACGGCAGCTCGCGGAGCTCTATCCGGAAACCAATCGCGGGCGTCTGCTGGTATTGAAGCCATACTCCGCTACCGCGTACAGCCCTCTGTCCGGCACGCAGCCGCGCATGTTCATGGGCCTGATGTTCGCGGTAGCTCTCCTCACTTTGGCGATCGTGGTGGCCAACGTCGCCAACCTGATGCTCGGCCGCAGCGTGCTGCGGCAGCGCGAGATGGCCGTGCGCCAGAGCCTTGGCGCGGGCCGCGCGCGCATTCTCCGCATCGTCGTCTTCGAGGGTTTCACGCTGAGCGTGCTCGCGGCGGGCGCATCGGTTCTGGTCGCCAACTGGGTGGCGCATTTTTCCATTTTGCTGGCTCCGCCTCTCGAATCGGGTGCGCGCCTGTCGCCGGACCTGACGCCGGATTGGCGCGTTGCCGCTTACTCGGTCCTGCTCGCCGCCCTCACGGCTGTCGCGTTCACCGTTGCGCCCGCCATGCGCACATGGAGCATCGATCTTCTGCCGTGGCTAAAAGCGGGCGAGCAGTCGGTCGTGCGCGGGCGCAGTAAACTCGCGGCCGCGCTCACGGTTGCGCAGATCTCGTGCGGCCTGGTGCTGCTCACGGGCGCGGGGCTGGCATGGCGCTCGGTCAGCCTGATCGATCATGCGGATCTGTATTTCAACAAGGATCATCTGCTGCTCGCGGGCGTCGATACCTCGGCGGCCTCATTAACGCGCGAGCAGAATCTGCAACTCCTGGAGCACATCCGCCAACGGCTTGCCGCGATCCCCGGAGTCGCCGCGGCGTCATGGGCGGAGTCCGCGCCGCCTTTCCGGCATCTTTGGACGGGCGCGGACGCCACCGCGCCCGGGTCGGCGGGCAAAGTCTCCGTCGACGTTGCCAACGCCGGTCCGGACTACATGCAGACGCTCGGAATTCCCGTGCTTCAGGGTCGCGGTATTGCCACCGGCGACGCCACCGCATCGGTTCGCGAGGCCGTTGTGACGCGCCAGGTGGCACAGGCGCTTTGGCCCGGCGAATCCGCGGTCGGCCGCACGCTGTTTTTGGATGACGGGCGGTTCGCCGCGCAGGTCGCCGGCGTGGTCCCGGATGGCGCGTTCTCCGGCATCGCGCGCGATGGCTCTTTCGCCGCCGTGGGCAAGGGTTCGCGCCAGCCGTTCATCTTCCTGGCCGAGCAGGCCGCGCAGGCGGCGCCCGGTCAGCGGACGTTTCAGATTCGCTACACCGGAGCGGTGGGATCGCTCGCCACATCCGTTCGCACGGCCATTCATGACGTGGATAGCCGCGTGCCCGTATTCGCCGTGCGCACTATGGAGCGGGAGTGGAGCGACTTCACGATGCCCATCCTGCTAATCGCGCGCCTGGTCGCCGTGTTCGCCGGTTGCGCGCTGCTGCTCGCGGGAACCGGATTGTATGCGGTGGTCGCGTTCTACACCGCGGGCCGTCGAAGAGAATTCGGAATTCGGATGGCGCTCGGAGCTACGCCCGCGCAAGCCACCGCGGCGGCAATGCGCGACGGCTTGATGCTTACGGGAATCGGACTGTTGGTGGGAGCGGCGCTCGATGCCGCGGTCGCGCGAGGGCTGTCCAGTCTGATTGCGGGCGTTCCGGCAACCGACCCAACCTCGTACGCCGGAGCGCTTCTCGTCCTGGGAACGGTTGCCTTGTTAGCCTGCTACATCCCGGCAACCAGAGCCGCGCGAGTCCATCCCGCCGAAGCCCTAAGGCAGGAGTGACGACGATAACGGCTAGGAGCTGCCCATCCCGACAAAGCACACACCAATCAGCACCAGCGCAAGCCCGGCGACCTTCGTCTTCGTGAATTCCTCACCGAAGAAGATTTTGCCCCACATCAACGTGGCCACATACCCCAGCGACACCATCGGATAGAGCACGCTCACGTCGCCGCCCTTCAACCCCAGCCCGTAAAACACGCTCGATCCCAAATACAGCGCGATCCCGAATGCCAGCTCCTTGCTGACGAAACTCGTGAGCTTTCCCGTCAGCCGGTTTGCGCCCTTCTTCAGAAATACACCGCCGAACGAGCCGACCAAGGACGCGAACATCACCAGCAGCATCGACCGGATCAGTTGCGAGCTCACTTCTTGCCTCCCCGCCCGATAATCGCCACTCCCACCACGATCGTCGCAATGCCGATGTTCTTGTACAAATTCGCATGCTCGTGCAGCAAGGTGTAGGAGAGCAGAGTCACCCACACGTAGGTCAGCGCGATGATCGGGTAGAGCATCGAAAGCTCGGCATCCCGAAGCGCCAGCACCAGCATTACGGTATTGATGCCATACAGCGTGTACCCGCCGATGAGCGGCGCGTTGACCAGCGCATCGAACGGATGATCCATACTGAAGTGATTCATTCCGATCTTGATCAGAATCTGCGCCGCGGCGCCCAACACGGTGCACGCGAATACCAGCGCAATGGCACGCCGTTTTGCGGATGCCGGGAACGAAGGAGGTGCAGTTCGGATAGCTGTGGTACTCAAGGGGATCTCAAAACAGAATAGCAGGCTTTTCGTTAGAATGAGGTTTGTGAACGGGGATGGCGCAGCGTTGACAGCCGAAGCGGAGCCGGAAACACAGGCCCCGGTGCAGGCCGAACGCACGTTCTTCGCCGAGTGGATCGTCACCGCGATTCTGCTGATTTTCTGCTCCACCGCGCTCGTGCAGGCCTTCGAAATCCCCACCGGCAGCATGGAAAAAACGCTGCTGACCGGCGACCATCTACTGGTCGATAAGCTCGCCTACGCGCCGGGCGGCGCGGTTTCCCGCTACGTTCTGCCTTACCGCGAGATTCACCGCGGCGACATCATCGTATTCCGGTACCCCATGGACATTTCGCAGACTTTCGTGAAACGCTGCATCGGGGTGCCGGGCGACCGTATCAAGTTGGTCGAGAAAACGCTCTGGCTCAACGGCCATCCCGTCGATGAGCCGTACGTGTTCCACAACACCGCATCGATTCAGGCATACCGCGACAACTTCCCGAATTTCGCCGGAGTCGCCGTTCTCGACAAGGCCCACGATATGCTTGCTCACCACGTGGTGAAAGGCGAAGTGGTGGTGCCGCCGGATCAATATCTCGCCTTAGGCGACAATCGCGAAGACTCGCTGGACAGCCGCTACTGGGGCTTCGTGCCGCGCGAGAACATTATCGGCAAACCGCTGCTGATCTACTGGTCGCACGAATGGAAACGCATGTTCCACCTGATCCACGGATACTCTCTCCAATGAACCCTCACTATTACGGATTGATTCTCGCCGGAGGCCGCGGCACGCGCTTCTGGCCGCGCAGCCGCAAAAAGAGCGCCAAGCAGGTGCTCAACGTGGTCGGCGAGCGCTCTCTCATTCAAGCGACGGTGGATCGCCTCTCTCCGCTGATTCCCCCCGAGCGGCTGTGGGTGCTGACCAACGACCATCTGCGCGATACCATCGTGCGCCAGTTGCCCGACGTGCCCAGGCAACAGATCATGGCCGAGCCCATGCAGCGCAACACCGCGCCGGCCATCGGGCTGGCTGCGCATATCCTCCGCGCGCACGATCCGAAAGCCGTGTTCGGCGTCTTTCCGAGCGATCATGTGATCGGCAACGACCGCGCGTATCGCGCCGTCGTCAAGGCTGGATTCAAAGGCGCTGCGGCGGGCTATCTGACAACGGTCGGGATTCAGCCCCGATGGCCCGAAACAGGTTACGGCTATATACAATTCGAGGGCGTGCCGAAGGCCGGGTCGCCGGACGCGCTGCCGGTGAAGCAGTTCCGCGAAAAGCCCAAGCTCGCCGCGGCCCGGAGGTACGTAGCCGCGGGCAATTTCTTCTGGAACTCCGGAATGTTCTTCTGGCGTACGGACGTGCTGCTGGATGAGCTGCGCAAGCATCTGCCCAGGACCGCGAGCATTCTGGCGGCACTGCCGCCGTTCGGTTCGCGCAACTTCGCGGCCAAGCTGAAGGAGGCGTTCCCCCTGTGCGAGGACATCTCCATCGATTTCGCAGTCATGGAGAAATCGAAAAACGTGCGTGCGATCGCAGCCGGCGACTTCGGCTGGAATGACGTAGGGAGCTGGAACGCGGTCTACGAGCTGCTGGATCGGGACGGCTGCGGCAATGTCGGCGCCCGCGACTCCATCTGCCTGGACTCGCACAACAATTACGTGGACGCCAGAGGCAAAACGGTCGCGCTGCTGGGAGTCAAAGACCTGGTAGTAGTCGACACGCCCGACGCCCTCCTGGTCACCACGCGAGAACAAGCGCAAAGAGTCGGAGAAATCGTAAAAGCCCTGGAAACCCAAGGCCGCCACGATATTTTGTAACGACCGGTCTCCAGACCGGTCGCTAACTGAGCATTTCGGGAGAGCGAAGCGAGCCCGCGATGGTTTCCCACGTGCGAGCAACGCGCGCCTGCTGCTAACTGAGCATTCCGGGCAAGCGAAGCGAGACCGCGACGGTTTTTCACTCCGCCTTAAGGCGCGCAACGCGCGCCTGGTACCGGCCGGGAGGCCGGTACCTACCGTGCCAGCACGACTCGACCTGCTCCGGGCTCCGGAGCCGCCGACGTCATCCGGACCCTCGCCACCACCGCGAGCGCCGCCAGATAAAAAAGTCCCCCGAGAATCAGCGTTTGGATCAGCCCGAGATAAATGGCGCCGACCAGCGCTCCGACACTCCCGAGCACGCTCGATGCGGCATTCAAACTCCATGCCCAGCGAACGCTCGGTGCATGCCAGTCTTCCAGCCGCTTCAGCGCGGCCGGAAACGGCATCCCCATCGCGAAACCGAGCGGCGCGATCATCGCCACCGTCAGCGCGCACTTCAACGGCAGCGGAAGCCAGACCAGCGCCGTCAGCAGCGGCGAAACGATCAGCGCTTCGGTGGCAGCGAGAATCGCCACGCAGCCGAGCGCCTTAATCAACCGGCCTTCGCTTTTCCCAAGCAGCCGCCCCGTGGCCGCACTGCACGCGCCGCTCGAAAGCAGCATGGAGAAGATCACGACCGCCAGAGCGTACGTCGGCCGGCCGAGAAACAGCACAAACTTTTGAATCAGCGCAACCTCAATCAGAATGTACCCGGCCCCGATGAAGAGGAAGTAAACCAGGAAGCCCATCACCCCGCGCTGCCGCGGCAGGCGCGTGCCGAGCACCAGCGGAGGCGCAATCAAAATAAGCGCAGTCGCCGCTAGACTGATGGCCATGAGTCCGAAGAGCAGCGGCACCGCCTTATTCACCTTGTAATCCGCGGCGCTTTGCGAGGCGCTGGAGAGGAATCGCCACAGATCGCGCGGCTGCACCGTATAGAAGAAGAACGGGCGATTATCGCTCACCGGCGAGATGTCGAACACGTAGTCGCGCTCGTACCTCTCGGGATCGGGACTGTGCAGCAGATCGTAAAAGTGATTGTGCGAGTATACGCCGGGCAGGTACACCGGCTGCAGGCCTGAGGCGGCGAACATGGTGGTGGCGCGCTGCACGTCCGCGGGCGTGAAAGCGTTGCGCGAGATCAGCACCGTATCGGCCGCGCCCCATCCGGCCACCGATCCCTCGCGCCCCACCATCACGTGATTCGCGGCGTCCGTCTGCCCGATCTGCTTCAGCGCCTCGATGGCGAGCGAGATCAGCCGCAGCGATTCGCGCGGCGGGTCGAAGCCCCAGCGCGTAAACGCCACCATGCCGTCCGGCGTTAAGTGCTGCAGGTAGTCGCGCATCGCATCTACCGTGTAGAGATTGTTCTCCGACAGGGCGAAAGCGCCCGCCGCCGTCGAAGCCCAGGTATCCACAAGCGTCGCCTGCACCACCTGGAACTTCTCCGTGCTGCGCCGGACGAAGCTGCGGCCATCCTCGATGTAGAGGTGCACGTCCGGCCGGTGGTACAGATCGCCCGAGAGCTGCGGATAGCGCTCCTGCATGATCGTGCGCGCGATGATCGGGTTGATCTCCACCGCCGTCACATCGTGGCTGCCGCTAGCCAGCGCGCGCGAAACATCCCACCCTCCGCCGGGTCCGATCACCAGCGTCTTTGCGCCCGGCCGCACCGCGTACGGCAACGCGGGACCCTGCTCCAGCAGGTCGTGCCGGTCGCGCGCGGTAAGGTGCGCGAAATCGAAGGGCTGTCTCTGGGAATTCGTTGCGATCGCGGTGGACGCATCGGCATCGATGACGATCATGTAATTGCCGGCCTGCTTATCGTCCAGCAGCGCGATGCGCGAAAAGCTGTTCCATTTCCGGAAGATTTCGTTGGTCTCGATGTTCCTGCCCTTCGCGTACCGTATGTCCACGATGCGGTAATACTGGTTCAGCGCGATGAACGCGGTAAACGTCAGCGCCAGCGTGACGCAGGCGATTCGTTCTTTCACGCTTCCTGCGAGGCTGCACCAGATCGCGCCCGCGGCTGCGAACAGAACAGCCGCCGCCAACACTGTTCCGGGGCCGCCGAAGAAATCCAGCATCAGGATCAGCAGCAGGCAGCCTACCGCGGCGCCGGTCAGGTCGTAAAAATAGATCTTACCGACGCGCTCCATGGTTTCGGAGATGACCAGCGAAATGATGGTTCCCGATAGAAAAAACGGCAGCGCGGTCGTGAAGTAGACCAGCGCCAGGTTCCAGTTGGTGAGGTCTTTGGGCTGCGCCACAATCGCTACCAGCGCCGCCAGCACGACGAAGCTGTTCGTCGCGCTCAGCCTGCCGAGTTTGAGGTACAGCGGCGCTTTCCAACCCGCCACCACGTAGGAAAACACGCCGCCCAGTCCCAACCCGAAGAGTGCGATCGAAATGGCCAGGAATGCGAAATGATAGTAGAAAACAACCGAGAAAATCCGGGTCAGCGAAAGCTCCAGAAGGAGCGTGGCGAGCGTGGTCAAAGCCACGCACAAATAAATGTGCGGCCACTGCGGGTTAGAGGGCTTCACGGGAATCAATCCCTATGGTAGCGCGCGCTTATTGGATCTCAATCGCAACAGCGTTGCTGATGCCGTTGGGAGTCTCCACCGTCACGTATACCGTGCCGGTGCGCAGCCCCGAAGGCACCTTGACGTTGATCTGATACAAACCCGCGAAGCCGGGAGCGAGCCCCACGAAGTCCGGCGTTGCCGTAGGCGAGAACGGTCCGCCTCCGAAATTCACCGTGGCTCCGCCGATCAACTGCGCGAGCGTTCCGCTCGGCGCGGGCTGACCTGTCGCCACGGAAGGATTCGTCGGACCCAACCCGATCGCGAAGAACTCGAGCGTGTCGCCCGCGGTAGCCGGATGTGCCGGGAAAGCCGAGCTGGAAAAGCTAGTCGGCATCGGAAGGCTGACGTCTTTTGCGTTGATGGCCGCGGCATATGGGCCGCCGAACAACTGCAGCAGCTTGGGAGCCGCGGCTGCGACCTTCACCGTCACGCTGTTGCTGGTGGCGCCATCGCTGCGCTTCACCTGAACGGTCGCCACCCCCGTCGCAGTGTTTACCGGCATCTGAAACGCAATCTGCGAAAACGACGTGTAATACAGCGGCGCGGCCACGCCGTTGACCAGCACGGTGGTATCGGCGAGCGTGGTAGGCAGCGGCGGCGCGCCCGCTTGCGCAATCGGCGCAAGCGATAATTCCGAACCCTTGACCACCATCACATCGCCCTGCGATACGGTATCGCCCGGCACGAAGGTCGCGTTGTCCTGCACGCCTTGAAAGGAGATGACCGGAGCGCCCTTTGCCAGCACGGTGAGCGTCACGGGCACCGAAACCGTCCCGCCCGCGGTACAGCCGATGTTGCAGACCGCTACCGCGTTGGTCGTGAATTTGACCGTGCCTGTATAGGTTCCGGGAGAGAGAGAGCTCGCATCGAACGCGAGTACGGCGCCGTTAGAGATTCCCGTGGCCGTCAGCCAGTTGCCGCCCGTGGTCGTCACCGTGGGAGTTCCCACCGTGAGGCCGGACTGTCCTGTATTGACGATCGTCACCGCGGAGCCGAACGACGTATTGCTGGAGACGCCTTCCGCCATCGTGAAGGTGATCGGCGCCGGTTGCTGCGCGATTGCCCCGGTGGTTACATTCATCGTCACCGCCACCGTCTTGTTATCGGGCGCGAAACCAGACCCGCTGATCGCCAGACTCCCGGTATACGTCCCCGGAACGTTGGCCGCCTGCGGCTGCACGCGAATCAGGTACGGGAAGTTGAACTTGAAACTTCCCGCGCCGGTAACGGACAGACTCAGCCACGCGTTTCCATCGGTGGTTGTGGGCCGTCCATTGATCGCGCTATTCGTCGGCACCGGCGTATCCACCGTCCCGCCCGGCGCAACATACACCGTGAGGTTCGAAGGGACGCTGCCGCCGATGTTCACTGTGACCGTGATGGTTTGCGGCGCGTCGGCGGCGTTCGGATCGGAAACCGTGACCGTGCCGGTATACATTCCCGCGCTGAGAGACGCCGTGTTGAGAAGGATGTTAATAGGGAGGCAGCTTTGCGCGGACGTAGTTGTGGTGCAGGCGCGCGACGCGCCCACGGTGGTGGCGAGCCAGCTCACGTTGCTCAACGCGCTGAGGTTTAGCGTGCCTGTGCCGGCGTTATAGGCTTCCACGGTTTGCGCGGAGCCGTTTGCGCCCGTGGCGATGGACACCGGTCCCACAGTGCTGGCGGCCAGCCTCAGTGTGGGAGCGGCATGTATGAGAGCGGAAGAACTTACGGAAAGAAATAAAAGCGAAGCGAAGCGATTCAACTTCAGACCCACTCGAGCGCACCTTTCTTGAATGCCCAAACGTACCCGACAACCAGGATCGCAAGGAAGACGGCGATTTCGGACACTCCAAACCAGCCAAGCGTACGGTATCGAACGGCCCAGGGGAAAAGGAAGATGGTTTCCACGTCGAAGATCACGAACAGGATGGCGACGATATAGAATCGAACCGTATAACGTCCGCGCGAATCGCTGGCGGCCTTGATACCGCATTCGTACGCTTCCAGTTTGGTTGTGTTGGGAGCGCTCGGCCGCACCAGCCTGGCAGCCACGATCGCCACGACGGGGAACAGTATGGCGATGACGAGAAAGATGAAGATCGGGAGATACCCGCTCGGCATGCGCTCACTATAACATGCAGCGGATGTTCCGACCGGAATCACTCTTGTCGCATCGCGCGGCAGCGCGATCAGGCCGCGGGAAGCGCGGCCACCGTCACAGCTCGCGCGTGAACATCACCGTCGAATGACCCTTATAAACCGCGTCGCACCGCTTCCGGAAGCCGCACTTTTCCGCGACGCGCAACGATGCCGCGTTGGCCGGATGAATGATGCAGGCAGTCGTTTTCGCCGGTAGATTGACACGCCCCCAATCGAGCGCCGCCGACACCGCTTCAGTGGCATAGCCTCTGCCGTGGAATTCACTGGCGAGCACCCAGCCCAGCTCGGGATATTCATCCAGCGACGGCTGAATGTCCCGCTTGAGATTCGCGAAGCCCACCTCGCCCGCAAATCTGCCCGTACTGCACTCTTCCACCACCCAGAAGCCGAAGCCCAGGACGTGCCAGTGGCCGGCGTAGCGCAGAAATCGCGCCCACACCTCTTCCTCCGTGAAAGGGCGCCCTCCGATAAAACGAGTGACCGCCGGATCGGACCACATGGCGAAGCAGTCCGCGAAATCGTCTGGCCGGTGCCCGCGCAGCAGCAGGCGCCCGGTATGAAGTTCGGGGATCAATGCGCAATTCTACAACGCGGCAGCTGCGACAATGTCGGTGTGGGTGACGTTCGCTCGACTTACGAACAACTATTGAAGGAGCGGCGCGCTTCCATCGCCGCCGGCGAGCGCCGTCATCGCCTCTTCGGATACTGGCAGTTGGGCGTCGCCGCCTGCGGCGTGGTGCTGATTTGGCTGGCTCTCATCGAGCGCGCCGCCGCCATTCTCTGGGTGCTTGTGCCCGTCGCCGCCTTCGCCGTTCTCATGGGGCAGCACGATAAACTCCTGCGCGATGTGGAGCGGCGGAGGCGAGCGGCGCGCTTCTTCGAGCGCGGACTCGCGCGGCTCAACGGCGAATGGTCCGGCACGGGCGAAAGCGGCGAAATCTATCGCGATGCCACGCACCCTTATGCCGAAGACCTGGACCTCTTCGGAAAAGGCTCCGTCTTCGAGCTTCTCTGCACGGCCCGCACTCACATCGGCGCGGAAACGCTCGCGCGCTGGCTCAAGGAACCCGCCGCGCCTGCCGAAGTAAGAACGCGCCAGCAGGCGATCGGCGAATTGCGCCCGCGCCTCGCCCTGCGTGAGGAGCTGGCGATCGTCGCCGAAGAAGCCCGCACGGGTGTTGCGCCCGCTTCGCTCGCAACGTGGGGCGAAGCCGCTCCGCCTCCGGGACCGCGCCTCACATCGCTCGCGATGCGCGTGCGCTTGTGGATACACACGCTGCTCGGCGTTGCGGGAATCGTGGCGTTCGTCGCCATGTTCGGCGACGATATGGGAACCTTCCCGCTGACGGCCGCCCAGCATGTGCTGGTGCGGGATTTTCTGATCGCCGTGCTCCTGGTCAACGGATGGTTCTTCTATAAGACACGGCCCGTGGTGCTCGCGGTCGTCTCCTCGGTGGAAGAAGCCGCGCATGAGCTGAAACTGATTTCCGAAGTCCTCGTTCGTCTGGAGCGCGAGCAGTTCTCCACCCCCATGCTGAGCGCGCTGCGTGCTTCGCTGGACGCGCAGGGCGAGACGCCGTCGCGGCGCTTGGGGCGCTTGAACCGGCTCGTGGAATATCTCGATTCGCGCGACAATTTCCTGGTTCGGATTGTCGAACCGGGCTTGCTGTGGACGGCGCATTGTGCGGTTCGCGTGGAACAGTGGCGCGCGCACTCGGGCACGGCGATCGGCCGCTGGCTGGTGGCCATGGGCGAGATCGAAGCGCTTTGTTCCCTCGCCAGCCACTCCTTCGAACACCCTGACGATCCCTTTCCGGAGTTCGTGGAAGGCGGCGGACCCTGCATCGAAGCGCGCCGCCTTGGCCATCCGCTTCTGCCGGAGAGCGCCGTGGTGCGCAATGACGCGCGGCTGGGCGGCGACCTGCAACTGCTGGTGGTGAGCGGCAGCAACATGAGCGGCAAGAGCACATTTCTGCGCACCCTGGGAGTGAATTGCGTGCTGGCCCAGGCGGGCGCGCCGGTGCGGGCGCAGTCTCTGCGGCTTTCTCCGCTGGCGGTGGGCGCCTCCATTCGCGTGCAGGATTCCCTGCAATCGGGCGTGTCGCGATTCTACGCCGAGATTCTGCGCCTGCGTCAGATTCTGGATCTCACCGGCGGCCCCATCCCGGTGCTCTTCCTCATCGACGAATTCCTGAATGGCACCAATTCGCACGACCGGCGAATCGGCGCGGAAGCGCTGGTGCGGCGTCTCGTCGAGCTCGGCGCGATCGGTCTCATCACGACGCACGATCTCGCACTCGCGGGAATCGCCGACGAACTTGAGGGCCGCGCCGCCAATGTCCACTTCGAGGACCGCATCGAAGACGGCCGCATCATCTTCGATTACGTGATGCGTCCCGGAGTGGTGCGCAAGAGCAACGCCATCGAATTGATGCGCAGCGTGGGGCTCGAAGTTTGACGTCCGGTGAAATTCGGGAACTGGCGCGGCAGTGCGGCTTCGAACTGGCAGGCGTAGCACGCGCGCTGCCTGGCGCCGATACGGCGCGATACCGGGCGTGGACCGCGGCGGGTCATGCCGCCGCCATGCGCTACCTGACGGACAGGCGCGGCGAAGTCCGCGAGGATCCGCGCAATCTGCTGCCCGGCGCGCGCAGCATCGTCTGCGTGGGAAAGCTGTACAACACGCCGCAGCCGTACTCCACGCGATTTTCCGGCGCCGAGCGCGCGTGGATCTCGCGTTACGCCTGGGGCTCGGATTATCACGACGTGGTGCGGCGCGGCTTGGAACGGCTGGATGCGCTGCTGCGGGCACGCGCCGGTAGCGGCTTTGAATCGCGCATCTGTGTGGACACCGCGCCGTTGCTGGAGCGCAGTTACGCGCGGCTGGCAGGGCTCGGCTGGATCGGCAGGAATACATGCCTGATCAATCAGCAGTCGGGAAGCTGGTTTTTTCTCGGCGAGCTGCTGCTCTCCTTGGACATTGCCCCGGACGCGCCTCCGCCGGACCGCTGCGGCACTTGCCGCCGGTGCATCGACGCTTGCCCAACCGCGGCCATCGTGCCCTTCCACGGCGGTTGGACCGTGGATTCGCGCCTGTGCATTTCCTATTTCACGATTGAAGCGCGCGACCCCGCGCCGGAGGAGTTGCGCGCAAGTTTCGGCGCGCACGTCTTCGGGTGCGACATTTGCCAGGACGTGTGCCCCTGGAATCGCAAGGCGCCGCTGACCGGCGAGGCCGCGTTCCAGCCGCTGGAGTTTGCGCCGCGATTGGAGGAGATGGCTGCGCTGGGCGAAACCGAATTTCGCGAGATGTTTCGCGGCACCCCCGTAACGCGGGCACGCCATCGCGGGTTTCTGCGCAACGTGGCGATCGCCATGGGCAACTCCGGGCTTCCGCAGTTTCGCGAGCCCTTGGAGCGCATGACAGCCAGTGCCGACGACGCCGTCGCGGAGTGCGCCCGCTGGGCTCTTGCGCGGTTGTAGACGAGATTGCCCATAATCCATGGGCAGAGTGACTGGTGTAGCGCGATTCGTGCCGACAGGAATCGTTCCTGTCGGGTCGGCGGGGTTCGCCCGCCGCGGCGTTTCGGTGGAGAATGGTTAGATGTCTACCCTGCCCGTTACATCCGAACGCTACGCACAAGCATTTCCCGAATTAACCGAGGCGCAGATCGAGCGGATACGTCCGGTGGCTCGCGTCCGGCCGGTTCGGCGCGGCGACATCCTGTTCGACGTCAACGATACCTCCGTGCCGTTCTTCGTTCTGCTCACCGGCGCGATGGAAATTGTTCAACCGGGCATAGAGACGCTGCCGCAGCTCATCGCCAAACACGGTCCGCGGGAGTTCACGGGAGAAATGTCGATGATCTCCGGGCAGCGATGCCTGGTGCGCGGTATGGTAACGCAGGACGGCGAATTTCTGGAGGCCGATGGCGACGGCCTGCGCTCGCTGGTGGCCAAAGATTCCGAACTCAGCGAAATCCTGATGCGCGCCTTCATTTTCCGGCGCTTGGAGCTGATCAATCAGGGCTGGAGCAGCGTCGTGCTGCTGGGATCGCAGCATTCGGCGAAGACGCTGGAGATTCGCGAGTTCCTCCAGCGCAACGGCTTTCCTTACAGCTACCGCGACCTCGATAAGGACAAGGATCAGCAGCAGATGCTGGATCGTTTCAACGTGAAGCTGTCCGAAATACCGGTGGTGATCTGCAACGGCGGAATCGTCATGCGCAATCCCACGGTGCAGCATCTTGCCGATTGCATCGGCCTCAGCGTCAAAGTAGAGGCCGATCATGTGCATGACGTGCTCATCGTCGGGGCGGGCCCGGCGGGTTTGGCGGCGGCGGTGTACGGCGCTTCCGAAGGGCTGGAGACGCTGATGGTGGAAACCCATGCGCCGGGCGGCCAGGCGGGGTCCAGCTCCAAGATCGAAAATTACCTGGGCTTCCCCACGGGCGTTTCCGGCGGCGAGCTCGCCGCGCGCGCCACCAGCCAGGCGCAGAAGTTCGGCGCGCGCATGATGGTGGCGCGCAGCGTCGACCGGCTGGAATGCGCGCACAGGCCGTATCGCGTCGTGCTCAACGATGGTGAAGCGCTGGCGGCGCGCACCGTCGTCATCGCCACCGGCGCTCAGTACAACAAACCCAACCTGCCCAACATACAGAAGTTCGAAGGCAGCGGCGTTTACTACGGCGCCACCAATATGGAGTCGCAGTTGTGCGGCGGCGAAGAGGTGATCGTAGTGGGCGGCGGCAATTCGGCCGGGCAGGCCGCGGCGTTCCTGGCGCAGACGGCCAGCCGCGTGCACCTGTTGGTGCGGTCCGGCGAGCTCTCGAGCACCATGTCGCGATACCTCATTCAGCGGCTGACGGAGAATTCGAAGGTGGATCTGCACTTCCGCACGGAGATTGTGGCGCTGGAAGGCGCCGACCACCTGGAGCGGGTCACCTGGCGCGATGCCGCGAAGGACGAGCGGTGCATCATGCCGATTCGTCATGTATTCGTCATGACAGGCGCTTCGCCGCGCACCGATTGGCTGAAGGGCTGCGTCGCCATGGATGACAAGGGCTTCATCCTGACCGGCCGCGACCTGGAGGCGGCGGCCGATGGTCAACCTCGCTGGCCGCTGGAACGTCCGCCGCAGATGCTGGAAACGAGTCTGCCCGGCGTGTTCGCCGTAGGCGATGTGCGGTCGGGCAACGTGAAGCGCGTGGCATCGGCGGTGGGAGAGGGCGCCATCAGCATCTATCTGGTACATCGCGCCCTGGCCGAGTTGTAGCTGAGGTCCGGCTAAAATGGAAGCGTGAGGCTTGTCTGTATCCTGCTGCTCGCCGCGCTTCCTCTGCTGTCGCAGGAAGACCTGGTCCGGCAGGGTTACGACCATTTTTATAACCTGGAATTCGACGAGGCGATCGCCGATTTTCAACGCGCCATCGCGCTCGATCCGAATTCGCCGGATCTCCACAACCACCTGGCGCATGCCATCGTTTTCAAGGAAATGTACCGCAACGGCGCGCTCGAAAGCGAGCTTGTTTCCGGCACGAATTCTTTTCTCCGCCGTCCGAAGCTGAATCCGTCCCCGGAAACGGAGAAGCGATTTCTCGACGAAGTGGGAAAAGCAATGCAACTGGCGCAGGCGCGCCTCGCGAAGAATCCCGACGATACCCGCGCACTCTACGCTCTCGGCATCAGCTACGGCTTGCGCAGCGACTACTACTGGGTGGTGAAGAAGAGCTGGCACGATTCTCTGCGAGACGCCACCGCGGCGCGCAAAGCTCACAACCGCATCGAAGTGCTGGAACCGAAAGACGTGGATGCGCGCCTGGTGGAGGGTCTTCACGATTACATCGTCGGCAGCCTGCCGTGGAGCTATCGCATGCTGGGGTTTCTGGTGGGCATCCACGGCGACAAGGAGCTCGGGATTCGAATTGTGCAGGATGTGGCGAAGAACGGCAAGGACAATAAGGTGGACGCGGAGATTTTTCTCTGCGCGTTGTACCGGCGGGAGAACGAGGCGCGCAAAGCCGTCCCGCTGGTGCAGGACCTGATTCGCAGATTCCCTAGAAACTACCTGCTGCGGCTGGAACTCTCGCAGATGTACAGCATGAGCAATGACGAGGCGGACGCGCTGAAGGCGCTTCACGAAGTGGCTGCGCTCAAGGAAAGCCACGCGCCCGGTTATGACCGTGTGCCCTGGGAGAAGCTCTACTTTCACGAAGGTACCATCGAGTTCTGGTACAACGACCTGAACGGCGCCCTGGAAAACATGAAGAAAGTCACCGCGGCCTCCGCCAGCGAGGACATGGACCTCAATACCGGCGTCTCGGCGTGGATGCGTATGGGGCAAATCTACGACATGACGCACCGGCGGCAGCAGGCGCTGGAGGCATATCGCAAGGCCATTGCGTACGCCCCGCAAGCCGAGGCCGCGCAGGAATCCAGGCGGTATCTATCGACGCCTTACCATCGCGGCGGCTCGTAGCCTATTGTTCGTCGATTTGCACTTTGACCGGCTGCTCAATCAGCTTCGGCTCTTTGCCCGAGGTCAGCACCATCAGGGTGAGACGGCCCGTAAGATTTTTGACGGGGATTTTGAACTTGATGCTGGTAGCAGTCTGCTCCACGATCTCCACCACCGTATCGTTCTTCCCATCGGTGAGGTAGACCTTGGCAACTGCGTCCTTCGCGAGGTTTTCGCCGGAGACGGCGATCACGTCCCCTTTTTTCCCATTCCCAGGGTCCAGAGAGGTCATCCGAGGCATCGCCGGTTGCCCGTAAGCCGCAAAACCAGCGGTCAGGAGGAGCATCGCAACAAAAGACAGTTTCATCTGAATTTCCGCCCTTCGACTTCGATGTTATGTCCATTGCAAGGCAAATACAAGGGGCATGTGGCGATTTCCCACGGCGTTCAGAGGATCGGTTCGCGTGTGGCGGCAGGCCGTGCGGCGCGCGCGCGTCCAGCCCAGGGGGTTCCGTCGGAGGCGCGGCCCCCCCAAGGCTTCGTCGAAGTAGCGGTCGGGACAATGTTAGACGCAAATTCGGAAAACAATTGTAAGTTGAACACCATTCCCGTTACATGTGCCGGAGGGCGCGTGCCTTTGCGACCAATTACACACGTGTACATCGCCGATTGACACGTCTGCGAGGCGCAAGTATCATCTGACCTATGGCTGCGTTCGCTAGCGCTTCGCCACTCATCTCCCGCCGGGTGCCGGGTTGGATCTATAAACCGTCCTGGGACCTCACGCTGATCATCGGAAGCGCCGTCCTGGTGCCTCTGCCGTTTCTGATTGCCTGGGCCGCCCAAGCCTCGGGCTGGATGAAACAGCAGCAGGCAATCGATTTGGTGAACATTATTGTCGCCACCCTCATCGGCGGCCCGCATCTGTTCTCGACGGTCACTTATACGTTTCTGGACGGCCGTTTCCGTGCGCGGTACCCCTGGTACACAGCGGCGTCGCTGTTGCTCCCGGCGATCGTGATTTACCTCGGCGTCACGCACTACGAAGCGCTGATCACGTTCTTCTTCACCTGGGCCTCCCTGCACGTACTGCATCAGGTGATCTACCTGACGGACTGTTACCGAAAGCGCAGTGGAATGCCGGAACCGGCGTGGTCGCGCCTGGTGGATTATGGGCTGATTCTCACGGCGCTGTATCCCATCGGAATTTACAAGATGTCGCTGCGCCAGTTTTTTGTCGGCGGCGTGCTGCTTCCCTACCCGGACTTTTTGCGCGCTCTGCCGCTTGCCCAGATCGCCGGCGCGGTCTTCGCGGCATTCCTGGTGGCGTGGATCGCGAAGACCACCGTCGAGTTCCGGGAAGGAAGGGCGAGCACTCCCAAGACGCTGCTCATTGGCGTCACCACGGTGGTGTCTTTCCTGCTGCCGATGGGGTCGAATCTCGACGTCCTCTTCCAGGGATACAACACCTGGCATTCGTTTCAGTATCTGTTCCTGCTGTGGCTGATCAACCGCCTGCGCGAGCAGCGCGGCGAAATCGACGACGGCTTCGTGCGGAAACTGGTGCGGCGGCGCGGCATGTGGGCATACTACGCGTGCTTCCTGGTAGCGACGGGTTTCATGGTGGTGGTGACGATGGCAGTCCGCGCAACCACGCCGCTATCGGCGGACCAGAGCTACTTCGTGGTGGTGCTGAGCGTGCTCCTGATGCACTACTATTTCGACCACTTTCTCTTCGCCCACCCCGACATGATCGAGTAGTAGCGACCGGTCTCCAGACCGGTTGCAGGCGAGCTGCGCTCGCCCGGGCGCGCTCTGCGCGCCTGCGACCGGTCGGGAGACCGGTCGCTACCATCTCGCTATGGATTGCAAACCTTGGAAATCCACTCCCGTCCAAACTGCGTCCACCGTCCCCTCCAGCGCGGCAACTCGCCCGATAAACACCATCGACGGAATGCGTACGTAGCGCCCGGTCTCCTGACCGGTTGCAGGCGAGCTGCGCTCGCCCGGTCGCGCTCTGCGCGCCTGCGACCGGTCGGGAGACCGGTCGCTACTGGACCCGAACGTAGTGCGGGGGGACCGCGTCGGCCCATCTCGCTATGGATTGCACGCCTTGGAGATCCTCCGGGTTCCTGCACATCGAATGCACAACCTTGGAAATCCACTCCCGTGCCTTCATCTTCGGGCCAAGGAACTCCGGCGCAGGTCCGGCGGCCTCCCAAACTGCGTCTACCGTCCCCTCCAGGGCGGCAACTCGCCCGATAAACATCGCCGCGTCCGCCGTACCAACGACCAGTTCCCATAAGCCGGACCCGTTCGGACCGAGGAACCGCCCATCCGCGAAGAACAGCGCGTCGATCGACAACACCGCGCTCGCGCCCGGCGGCGTTCGCCGCGGGAAGCCACCCGAGCCGCCCCCGAATCCGCCATGCCGTTCGATCTCGTCAGGTTCCGGAGGCCGCACGTCGCGATTGTCGCCGATCGTCTCGCCGCTCGCATTGAGCAGGCGCTTCGACCCCGGGAGCACCGTGCGCCAATAAACATCCTGACGCAATCGCTGTTCGTCGAGACCGAACGGAAGCAGCACGGAAGGAAACCGGCACCCGCAGAAACCGAACGTAGAGTGCCGTACTCGCCTCCCCTGAGCATCGAAGAATTCCCACACCAGGCGCCAGTCCGCGATTGGAGTATCACTTCGATTCACCAGCGTGGCCTCGTAATCGCCGGTTACGCAAGGAATCAAAAGCACGCCGTGGTCCGCAAAATCCTCGCACTTCAGGTTCGCCTTCAAGTTCAGTCTCCGAGAGCCTTCAGCACCTGTGCCAATAACTCTTCAGCAGTATACGGCTTCTGAATGAAAGCCGCGACCTCGCGGGGTTCCACGCGGTTCATGGCGTCGCTCTCGTTGTAGCCGCTGGAGAGGATCACAGGCACCTCGCGGCGAATCGCGTGGATCTCTCGCAGCGCCTCGGCCCCGCTCATCGCGGGCATGGTCAGATCCAGCAGCACCACCGATACGCGATCAGACAGGCGGCGAAACAAATCGATGCCCGCGCGGCCGGTGTCCGCCGCGAATACGTGCATGCCACGGCGCTCGAGGATTGCTTTCGCCGTTCGCCGTATCGTTTCCTCATCGTCGATCACCAGCACCACTGCGTTGGAGCGTCCCACCTGCGCTATCTTCGCCGGCGGCTCCGCCTTAGGCGACTCGCTGGTGGCAGGGAGAAATACCGTAAAGACCGACCCCTTCCCCGGCTCACTGGACACCCGGATTGTCCCGTGGTGGCTGCGGACGATGCCCACCACCGCCGAAAGTCCCAACCCTCGACCCGTGAACTTCGTCGTGAAGAACGGGTCGAAGATGCGCGCTTGCGTGGCCGCATCCATTCCTACTCCGGTGTCGCGCACCTCGATGCACACGTACCGCCCGGGCTGCAGGCCGTCGCGCACCACGGTGTTTCGCAGCTCCTCTTCGGTGACATTCTGCGTGCCGGCGGAAACAAAAACTGTGCCGGGCTGCTCGGGTCCGATCGCTTCGGCCGCGTTGATCACCAGGTTCATCACCAACTGCTGGACCTGCCCCTTATCCGCCTGCACGCGCGGCAGCCCGTCGCCTAAATCCAGCAGCAGCGACACATTCTTCGTAACCGATGCGGAAAGCAGCGCGCCCACCTGGTCTACCGCCGCGGCAACATCCACGGGCTCGATGATGAAGCCGCCTTTGCCGGCATAGGCGAGCATCTGGCGCGTGAGGTTCGCCGCCTGCTGCGCAGCCTGCAGCGCCTGCTCCAGCATCGGCCGCAGCGGCGCGGCAGCCGCGGTATCTTCGATCGCCAGGCTCACGTTGCCGATGATGCCGGTGAGCAGGTTATTGAAATCGTGCGCGACGCCCCCGGCCAGCACGCCCAGGCTTTCCAGCCGCTGGCTATGCCGGAGCTGCACCTCCATATCGCGGCGGCGCCGGCGCTCCTCGGCTTCTTCGAGTTCCCGCTCCACAGCCAGCGGCAATCGCGTGAGGTTCTCCTTCATCACGTAGTCGCGGGCGCCGGCGCGCATCACATCGACGATCGCCGCCTCCCTCACGCTGCCCGAAACCACGATCACCGGAATATCCCTTCCGCTGTCTCGCACAATCCTGAGAGCATCGAGCGCGTTGAACTGCGGCAGGGAATAATCCGAGACAATCACTTGGTAGCCGCGCTCCTGCGACAGGGCATGCTTGAGGCTGTCGGGCGTTTCGACGCGCTCGAACTTCGCCTGGAAGCCTCCCCGCTTCAGCTCTTCGCAGATGAGAATGGCGTCGTCGTCGGAATCTTCAATGATGAGAACTTTGACCGGAGCTTGCCGTTTTCCATTCGATGTCATGCAGGTTCGTTGATGCCCACCCAGTACGTGCCGAGTTGGCGTATGGCGTCGCGGAATTGGTCGAAATCGATCGGCTTGATTACATAGCTGTTGGCCCCGTGCCGGTAAGAGCCTATCCGGTCCCGGTCCTGCTTGGAAGACGTCATTACCACCACGGGGAGATATTGAGTGCGCGGGTGGGCGCGAATGCGGCGCAACACTTCATGGCCGTCGAGTTTAGGCAGCTTGAGATCCAGCAGCACGACTTTCGGCAGTTCGCGGTCGTCGTTGTGCAAGTACTCGAGCGCCTCCAGACCGTCGTGCACCGAAACGATGCGGCCGATGTGATGCTTTTCCAGGCTTGAGCGGGCGAGTTCTTCATCGTCCGGATCGTCTTCCACCATGAGCACCAGCCCGTCCGCTGCCATCAGAGTTCCGCCTCCGCCTTCAATGTGAAATAGAACGTTGCGCCCCGGCCCGGTTCCGCTTCCACCCGAATGTATCCGCCATGACGAATCACGATGCGGTGAACAGTCGCCAATCCGATGCCGGTACCCTCCCACTCCCTTCCATGCAGCCGCTGAAAGGGCGTAAACAACTGGTTTGAATATTGCATTTCAAAGCCCACGCCGTTATCGCGTACAAAATAGATCCATTCATTTTCCATCCAGGCAGCGCCAAAACAGATCACCGCATGCGGTGTTTTCGCGGTGAATTTGAAGGCGTTTCCCAAAAGATTTTCAAGCAGCACGCGGAGCAGGCGCGAGTCGCCGGTGGCCGTCAGGTCGGGCTCGATTTCAAACGTCACATCGCGCTCCGGTGCGCCGCGCAGCAGTTCGTTGGCGATGTGCTGCGCAATGGTGGAGAGGCCGACGTGCTCGCGCCGCATCTCCGACCGGCTGAGCCGCGACAGATCCAGCAGTGCGTCGATCAAGTGGCCCATGCGTCCTGCCGCGCCGCGGATTCGCTGCAGCCGTTCCACCACGCCGGCGTCGAGACGGTCGCCCGTTTCCTCCAGAATCAGACGCGTGAATCCATCGACACTGCGAATCGGCGCGCGTAGATCGTGCGACACCGAGTAGCTGAAGCTTTCCAGCTCGCGATTGGCGTCCTCCAGTTGCTGCGTGCGCTCTTCCACGCGCCGCTCCAGCGTTTCGGTAAGCTCCCGGATCTCCTGTTCATACCGTTTCCGGTCTGTAACGTCATGCGCCACATGCGAGGCTCCGGTCACCGCGCCGGCCTCATTGGTGATCGGAAAAATCGTGACGGAAACATCCACCAGCGAGCCATCCTTGCGCAGGCGAACGGTATCGAACGCCGGAATGTGTTCGCCCGCACGAACGCGCTCCAGAATCGACGCTTCCTCGCCCGTGCGATCCGGCGGCACGATGATCGCGATGTTCCTGCCGATGGCTTCCTCTTTTTCAAAACCGTACAGGCGCACGGCTCCGTTGTTCCAGGTCTCGATCTCGCCGTTCAGGGATTTGCTGATAATCGCTTCGGTCGAGGACTCCACAACCGCAGCGAGCCGCGCCCGTTCGCGCTCCGCATCGACTTGCGCCGTGATGTCGCGATTGATCTCCAGGAAGCCGAGCGGACTCCCGGCCGAGTCGCGCCGCAGACCCCAACGGGCGGAAACCGTGACCAGATGGCCATCACTGGTAGTGTGCCGCAGCTCGCCGGACCATTCGCCGTTGGCGAGCAAATCTTTCATGATGGTCTCAAGGGCGTACGGAAAGTGCGTCCGCAATAATTCGTGCGAGACCTTACCGAGCGCCTCCTGCCGTTTCCAGCCGTAGAGAGTTTCCGCGCCGCGGTTCCATAGGAGGATAGTTCCATCCAGTGCCAGCAGGAAAATCGCGTCGTACGCCAGATCGAGGATGTCGTTGTCGCGCGGCGGTGAGACTACAGCAGGCATGGTGCCGCGGGAAGTGTTGCAGGCGGGTTGCCACTGCATCTGGTATTCTCTTCAGCAAGAGTCGCACTCATGACCCGCCGCAAGGCCGCTTGCCTGGCTATCGCTTCCGCCGTACTCATCGGGTCGCTCTACGCCCAACGGCCGTTTCGTGAATTCCCGGGCGTGGAGTACCAGGTCGGCTCCATCCCGTTGCCGCCAGATTACCGCGACCCGGGGGAGTGGACGTTCGCCCGCCTGATGTATCCACCAGCGCCGGGAGGCCGCTACGGCCGCGGCTACGGTTATCGCAACGGCGGCCATTGGGAATTAGGCAACGCCATCTGGACGCAGGATTATCCGCGCGCGGATCGTCACTTTTCTGAAGCCGTGCGGCGCCTGACGCGCATACAGGTGCGCAGCGTCGAGCAGCCGGTCAACCTCGACGAAGGCGATGTGTACGATTGGCCGTGGCTGTATGCCGTGCAGCCGGGGCACTGGCAACTCACCGATGCGCAAGCCAAACAGATGCGCGAATTCCTGCTCCGCGGCGGCTTCTTCATGGCGGACGATTTCTGGGGCGAAGGCGAGTGGCAGGTATTTATGCAGTCCATGAAGAAAGTTTTCCCGGACCGCGAGGCGGTCGAACTACAGAACAGCGACGCCATCTTCCACACGGTGTACGATCTCGACGACCGCTATCAGGTGGCGAGCGAAGGCAGCGTCCGCCGCGGCACCAGTTGGAAGTGCGGCGACTACTGCCCCGACCGCTGGCGCGGCATTTTCGATGACAAAGGCCGGCTGATGGTGGCGATCACGTTTCAATCCGACGTAGGCGACTCCTGGGAATGGGCGGACGCGCCGTATTACCCCGAGAAGTACGCCGCGCTCGGAATTCGAATCGGAGTGAACTACATCATCTACTCAATGACCCACTAGCAGAGTAGCGACCGGTCTCCAGACCGGTTGCAGGCGAGCGGCGCTCGCCTAGCTACATTCGCTTCGCCCCCCGATACTTTCTATCCTCGACATGATGCGGACGTAGCGACCGGTCTCCCGACCGGTTGCAGGCGAGCGGCGCTCGCCTAGCTACATTCGCTTCGCCCCCCGATACTTTCTATCCTCGACGTGATGCGGACGTAGCGACCGGTCTCCAGACCGGTTGCAGGCGAGCGGCGCTCGCCCGGGCGCGCTTTGCGCGCCTGGTACCGGTCTGGAGACCGGTACCTACCTTGGGTATGCTAGAGGTGCTATGGCATTGACCACCGCCATTCGGGCTCCTCGTGGCTCCTCTCTGTCGTGCAAAGGCTGGCAACAGGAAGCAGCTCTTCGCATGCTCCACAACAATCTGGATCCGGAGGTCGCCGAACGCCCTGACGATCTTGTCGTCTACGGGGGCACGGGCCGCGCGGCGCGCGATTGGCCCAGCTTCCACGCGATCGTGCGCGCGCTTCGCAGTCTGGCGAATGACGAAACGCTGCTGGTGCAATCGGGCCGTCCCGCCGGCATTTTCCGCACGCATCCCGAGTCGCCGCGCGTCCTCATCGCCAATTCGAACCTGGTGGGCCACTGGAACAACTGGGACGAATTCAATCGCCTGGAGCGCATGGGCCTCACTATGTACGGTCAGATGACCGCAGGCTCGTGGATCTACATCGGCAGCCAGGGAATCGTGCAGGGCACGTTCGAAACATTCGCAGCGGTGGCGCGCAAGCACGGGATGGAATCGCTCGCCGGCAAATTCGTGGTCTCCGGCGGAATGGGCGGCATGGGAGGCGCGCAGCCGCTCGCCGCCACTATGAACGGGGCGTGCTTCCTGGGCGTGGAAGTCGATCCCGCGCGCATTCAACGGCGCATCGAAACCCGCTACTGCGATCGCCACGCGCGCTCGCTCGATGAAGCACTCGCGATCATAAACGATGCGCGCGCGAGAGGCGAGGCCATCTCTGTCGCGCTCGAAGGCAACTGCGCCGATGTTCTGCCCGAGTTCGTTCGCCGCGGCATTGTGCCCGACGTTCTCACCGACCAGACCAGCGCCCACGATCCCCTGAACGGCTACGTGCCCAACGGCATGCCGCTCGCCGAGGCCAAAGCGCTGCGCTCGCGCAGTCCCGAAGAGTACATAGCGCGATCCACCGCCGCGATGGGCACGCACGTCGAAGCCATGCTGTCGCTCCAAAGAGCCGGCGCCGTCACGTTCGATTACGGAAACAACATCCGCACCCATGCGCTCAAAGCCGGCGTGAAGAACGCCTTCGATATTCCCGGCTTCGTCCCGGAATACATCCGCCCGTTATTTTGCGAAGGCCGCGGACCCTTCCGCTGGGTGGCTCTTTCCGGCGACCCCGCCGACATCTATCGCACCGATCGACTCGCCGCCGAACTGTTCCCGCACGACGAGACGCTCGCGCGATGGCTGCCGCTGGCGCGCGCGCGCATCCAATTTCAAGGCCTTCCCGCCCGCATCTGCTGGCTCGGCTACGGCGAACGCGCGGAATTCGGACTCGCCATAAACCGCCTGGTGCGAAACGGCGAGATCAAGGCTCCCATCGTGATCGGGCGCGATCATCTGGACGCCGGGTCGGTAGCTTCGCCGTTCCGCGAAACCGAAGCCATGAAGGACGGCTCCGATGCCATCGCCGATTGGCCGCTGCTGAATGCGCTGGTTAACACGGCGGCGGGCGCTTCCTGGGTTTCCATACACAACGGCGGCGGCGTCGGCATCGGCTATTCGCAGCACGCGGGCATGGTTGTGGTCGCCGACGGAAGCGAAGAGGCGGAGCGGAGACTCGAACGCGTGCTCACCACCGACCCCGGCACCGGAGTCATCCGCCACGCCGACGCGGGCTATGAGGATGCTATCCGTTTTGCGCGCGAACACAACATCAAGCGGCCCATGGAGGACCGGTGAGCCAGTTCCATGACGACCCCAACTGGCCGCGCGCGCATCGCTGGCTGGCCGGGGAATCGCTGCCGAAGGCCGCGCACGGCCTCAGCGTTCTGGGCGCGCCGGTGTGCCGCGGGTCCATCACTCCGGGGCGCTCGGATCTCGCGCCTGCCGCGATCCGCAAAGCCCTGGAACGCTACAGCACGTACGACCTCTCACCGCATCGCGACCTGCGCCACATGGGCGTACGCGATTTCGGCGATCTGGACGTCGCGGGACTCTCTCCGGATGAAGCTTTCACGCCGCTGAAGGATGCGGTTTCGGCGGCGCTGAAGGATACGCCTGCGCTCGTTCTCCTCGGTGGAGACAACAGCATCAGCTATCCCGCGGCCATGGCTCTCGCTACCGATCCGAAGCGCTGCGGGCTCATCACCTTCGATGCGCACTTCGATCTGCGCGACCTCGACAACGGTTTGACCAACGGCAACCCGGTGCGCGCGATGCTCCGCGACGGCTGGGTCGGCGATCACATTTTTCAAATCGGACTGCAGCGCTTCACGAATTCCGAAGCCTACGCCAAGGTAGCTCGCGAAGCGGGCATACACGTCATCGGCGCCGATGCCATCATGGACCACGGCATCACCAAAGCGGTGCATCAGGCGCTCGGCCACCTGCACCTGCATGTCGACAGCATTTACGTGGACCTCGACCTGGACGTTCTGGACCGCATACACGCTCCGGCCACGCCCGGTTCGCGGCCGGGCGGATTATTTCCGGGGCAGGTGCGGCGCGCCGCGCATTTGTGCGGGATGCACCCGAAAGTCAGGGTGATGGACCTTGTGGAGATGGACCCCACCAAAGACATCGCCGATATTACAGCGCTGACCGCGGCATCCTGCCTGCTCGAATTTGCGTCGGGCATGCTCGCGCGCCCTCATCACCTCTGACCGTAATCGCCCTCACAGGAAGGTGAGGGTCCGGCGACGCATCGTGGTTCTGCCCACACGTTGTTTTCGTCTTTTCCCGCATACTACTCGCGGAGGAAATCCCCAAAAATGACGAGAAGTCTGCTCATGAAGCTGGCGGGTGCATCCTTGTGCCTTGCCTTACAAGTGGCCACGGCCGCGACCGTGGGAGACATTGGAGCCTTCTACTTCAGCACTGCGCCGAACGCCTGTGTCACGGCCCTGTGCAGCGCGAACAACAGCGTCGGCGTAGTGGACGATGTTGTGTTCGTGATTCAGAATACGAGCGCGACCGCGATCACCAACGCCATGCTTTCCTTTGCGGCAAGCGGATCTTTCCCCGCCGATTCGTTCAACATCGGCACCATCGCGGCGAACTCCCAGGTGCTTGTGGAACCCGGAGTATCGAACGATGCGCAGGTCCACCCCGCTAACGGGCTGTTCTTCCATTCCGGCTCGCCCCTTGACGAGAGCGACGAGGGGTATCCCGGGAACGCAACGTTTTCCTTCTCCGGACAGCAGGGCGCGGTGTCTATTGTTGCGCAGGACATTTGCGGCACGGTCGGCAGCTTTACTCCGGTGTGTACCGCAGGAGTCTCCAATGACGGCACAATTCGCAACATCAACTTCCTCGGAGGTCCGGTCGATAACGATGGACCATGCAACAATTGCTTCGGACCGCAGGTTGTAGCGAATCTTGTAGCCGCGACCGTTACGACGACTCCCGAGCCTGCCGCGATTTCGCTGTTCGGCCTCGGCCTGGCCGCGCTCGCCACTCTGCAGACGAGGAGGCGAAGGGCGCGCCGGTAAGTACGGGCGACGATGGTAGGTGGAAACGGCGATAATTGCTCCAGCGGCTTGCCGCGGACATGCCCGACCTTGCCATCGTCAACATACGCCAACTGCTCACGCTCTCCGGACCGGCTCGTCCGCGAACGGGTCCGGAGATGCGCGAGCTCGGGATTGTTTCGGACGCCGCGCTGCTGGTGAGGGACGGCTCTATTCGGTTTGCCGGCCGGGCTGACGAGATCGGGCCGGTGATCGGCAGCTCCACCGAAGTGGTCGACGCAGGGGGACGGATCGTGCTGCCCGGCTTCGTCGACGCGCACACGCATCCCATCTTCGCGGGGAATCGCGCGGATGAATTCGAGCTGCGGATCCAAGGCAGAACGTACGCGGAGATCGCGGCGGCGGGCGGCGGAATTCGTTCCACGGTGCGGCGCACGCGGGCTGCTTCCGAAGACGATCTGCTCGCGGCGGCGCGGCGGTATCGCGAGTGGTTCCTGCGCGGAGGAACGACTACGATCGAAGCGAAGTCGGGCTACGGGCTTTCGCTGGAAGACGAAATGAAAAGCCTGCGCGTGATCCGCCGGCTGGGCCAGGACGGAAGCTTGCGATGCGTGCCTACGTTCCTGGGCGCCCATGAAATTCCCGATGAGTTTCGAGGCCGCACCGGCGAGTATGTCTCGCTGGTAGTCAACGAAATGCTGCCGCATGTGGCCGGGGAACGTCTCGCCGAGTACTGCGACATTTTCTGTGAACCGAAGATCTTTCCGCCGGACGACGCGCGGCGCGTTCTGCAAGCGGCGCGCGAGTGCGGTCTAGGGCTCCGTCTGCACGCCGACCAGTTCACGCCCGATTACGCCAGTTTATTGGCCGCCGAACTGCGCGCCGCCACCGCCGATCATCTCGAATCGACTACACCTGTCGGCCTTCATGCGCTTCAGCAAGCGGGGGTTCAACCCGTGCTGCTGCCGGCGTCTGTATATGCGCTGGGGCTCAGGCAGTATGCCGCGGTGCGCACGATGATCGACGGCGGCATGGCTGTGGTCGTGGCCACCGACTTCAATCCCGGGTCATCACCCACGGCGTCTATGCCTATGGTCCTGTCTCTGGCGTGCTCGCAGATGAAAATGACTCCGGCGGAAGCGATCACGGCAGCTACTGTTAATGCGGCTTATTCGCTGGGCCGCGGGGGCGTCGCGGGCACGCTGGAGGCGGGAATGCCTGCCGATTTTTGCATCCACGATTGCGAAGACTACAGGGAACTTCCCTACTTTTTCGGCCGCGAAACTGCACGCGTAGTTTTTATCGATGGCCGACGCGCGTACTCTCAGTAAAAATTAATTCATCTGGAACGATCATTTCGCGTGCTTCTTTCGTCTAAGTAAATAGCAACGGAAAAAACTATGACGAACCGGAGGGACATGGAAAAACTCGCGGAGTTGCGTGCCAAAACGGACCGCCAGCTCATTGCCTTGATCGACAGCACCCTTGCGCGAGCGCGCCGCTACGCCCAGATTCTGCCGCGCGAGGCGCAACGCGCCCATGCCGAAGCCGCAACACTGCTTGCCGTTGTTGCACCCCAGGACCGCATCCGCCTGGCGCGCGAACTCAACCGCATCGATGAGATAGTGAATATACGCACTCTGGCCGCTTGCTAACGGCCGGGGGCTGCGGCTCTGCCGACGGGCGCGCTCCGCGCGCCTTCGACCGGTCTGGAGACCGGTCGGTACCGAACTCAACCGCGCCGATGAGATAGCGAATATACGGACTCTGGCCCCGTGCGCGCTCCGCGCGCCTTCGACCGGTCTGGAGACCGGTCGGTACCGAACTCGACCGCGTCGATGAGATAGTGAATATACCGGACTCTGGCCGCGTGCGCGCTCTGCGCGCCTTTGACCGGTCTGGAGACCGGTCGGTACCGAACTCAACCGCGTCGATGAGATAGTGAATATACGGACTCTGGCCTCGTGCGCGCTCTGCGCGCCTTCGACCGGTCGGTACTATGATCATCGAAACCTTGGGTGACGGCGCTTCGATTTTGCGCTGCTTTGCCGATGAAGCCGCGCTGGTGCAAGCCGTCCACCTTGTCGCCGAAGGCGCTCCGTTCCGCCACATGACTGTGCCCGGCGGATTTCAGATGAGCGTTGCGATGACGAACTGCGGACCTCTCGGCTGGGTGTCCGATGCAACGGGCTATCGTTACGAGCCTCACGACCCGCTGACCGGCAAGGCTTGGCCCACGATGCCTCCCGTTTTTATCGAAACCGCCGGGCGCGCGGCTGAAACCGCGGGATTCGCGAACTTCGCGCCAGACGCCTGCCTCATCAATCGCTACGAGCCCGGCGCCAAAATGGGATTGCATCAGGATAAGGACGAGGTGGATTTCCGCGCGCCGATCGTATCGGTATCGCTCGGCTTGCCGGCCACTTTTTTGTGGGGCGGCAACCGGCGCAAAGAACCGGTGCAGCGGATGCGCCTGGAAAGCGGCGACATTGTGGTGTGGGGCGGCCCGGCACGCAAGACGTATCACGGAATCGCGCCGCTGCCGAAAGGCGAGCATCCGCTCACCGGCGCGGCGCGCTTCAATCTTACGTTCCGGAAGGCGCGCTGACCAGTTCCTGCAGCGCGCGGCCGCAGATCATGCTGGCTTCGTGCTTGTCGCCGCCGGGTCCGCCCCAGTGCGTTTCCAGGCTCACCCAACCGGTGTAACCATCGCGAGCCAGCGCCGCGATCTGCCCGCGCCAATCCACGCTTCCCTGCCCGAGCGGCAGCCATTCGGCCTTGTGATCGCGCACGTTGCAATCCTTCGCGTGGACGTGCAGGATGCGCCGCGTCGGCAATTTGCCGTAGCCCTCGGGATAGGGATTCTCGCCCGCGACCAAAGCGTTTGCGGGATCCCAAACCACCTTCACATTCGGATGATTCAAGGCAGCCAGCAGCCTGGCCGTCTCCGCGCCGGTGCCGATGTTGCAGGCGTGCTCATTCTCGATTCCGATGGTGATGCCGTGGTCCGCGGCTTGCGTGCCCAGGTCGCGCAGCGAGTGCACGACGCGATCGAAAACGGCATCCGGGTCCACGGTGCGCCAGAAGGAAAACACGCGCACGATCTTCGCGCCGGTCTTGCCGGCAATCTCAAAGACACGCCTGGTGAGGCGCGGCTGATCCGCAAAGGTATGCTTGGCCGCGAACATGTCCTGCTGAAAGCGCGGATCCACATCCGGCGAATCGGGCAGCACGCATTTGAGCAGCGGCGACGCGATGGAGACGATCTCCAGACCGCGGCCGCGAACGATCGCGATGGCGCGCTCCACCTCTTCATCGTTGAGATCGGCGATGTTCTTGCCGAAGAGCATACGCAGCTCTGCGCCCTGCATGCCGATGCCGGCCATGGAGGCCACCGCGGTTTGGATATCCGGGGAAAACTCGTCGGTAATCGCGGCGGTGCGAAATAATTGGGGCATGAACCCTCGATTATAACGGCTGACTCTTGCGAGAATACAGAAATGCCCCGCATCGCCGCTTCCGTCGAAAACGTTCCGCATTCGCGCATCCGCGAGCTCGCTGAAATCGCCATGGGAATGGAGGGCGTGCTGCGCCTGTACTTCGGCGAATCCAACCTGCCGACGCCGGATTACATCAAACAGGCCGCGCAGAAGGCGATGGCGGACGGGTACACGTTTTACACGGAGAACGCCGGGCTGCCTTCCCTGCGCCGCGCCATCGCCGATTATTACCGGCGTATGCAAGGCGTGGAACTCGACCCGGCGCGCGAGATCGTCATCACCGCATCGGGAGTGCAGGCGCTAAATGTGGGTATCCGCTGCGTGCTCGACCCCGGCGACGAAGCTCTTGTGCTGACGCCTGCGTGGCCGAATGGATCATCGATCGCGATGATGGCGAACGCCACCGCGATCCAGGTGCCGCATCCATTGTGCGGTGAGCGATACCGGGTGGATTTCGAAGCGCTGGAAAACGCGGTGACGCCGCGCACGCGCATGCTGCTGTACACGTCGCCTTCGAACCCGCTGGGCTGGGTGGCGACACTCGAAGAGCAGAAGACGCTGCTGGATTTCGCGCGCCGCCACAATCTGTGGCTGGTGGCGGACGAAGTGTACGACCGGCTTTACTATTCCGGCGAGCGGCCGGGTGAAGCGGTGCCGTCTATCCTCAAGCTCGCGACGCGCGAGGATGCGGTGATGGTGGTGCACTCGTTTTCGAAGAGTTACTGCATGACGGGATGGCGGCTGGGGTACCTGATCGCGCGCCGCGATCTTGCGGCGAAGGCCACGCAGCTCAACGAATTCATTGTCAGCCACGCGCCGAGCTTCACGCAAAAAGCGGGCGAAACGGCGCTCGCCGACGGCGAACCCGAACTGGCTGCGATGCTGGGCCGGCTGAAAGACAATCGCGACCTGTGCCTGGACGCGCTCGCCGGAATGCCGGGCATTACGGTGCCAAAACCGGACGGCGCGTTCTATCTGTTCCCGCGCATCGAGGGCCTCACCGATTCGTTCCGCTTCTGCAAACGGCTGCTGGAAGAGACGCGCGTGGGTCTGGCTCCGGGTGTAGCATTTGGTAAAGGCGGCGAGGGCTCCGTTCGCATCTGTTACGCCGCCCAGCGCAGCATCGTGGAGGAAGCGATGAAGCGGATGAGAAAATTCCTTTCATAACGGAGGAAACATGCTCAAAGGTTTCAGGACGTTCGTGTTTCGCGGCAACGTCATCGACCTGGCGGTGGCGGTGGTTATCGGCGCGGCTTTTGGCGCGGTGGTTGCGGCGCTGGTCGCAGACCTGCTGACGCCGCTGATCGCCGCAATCGTGGGCAAACCCGATTTCAGCGGTATTGTCTTCACCATCAATGGAAGCAAGTTTCTGATCGGAGACTTCATCAATAAGGTGATCTCGTTCCTGCTGGTGGCGGCCGCAATTTACTTCTTCGTGATCGCGCCGATGAATGCGATCATGGCGCGCATCCGGCGGGGCGACAAGCCGCCCGACCCGAGCACGAAGACCTGCCCCGAGTGCCTGAGCGAGATTCCGGTCGCCGCGCGCCGCTGCGCACACTGCACTTCGGTAATCGCCTAGCTGAGGCCGCTGTTTTCGCAAAACCGAAAGATCTTTCGGTTTTGGGTTCGCAACTGCTTTGTTGTCAACAGCGAAAATTTGAAAACCGATCATGCTTTCGGAAACCGCATCGTTTCTCAAAGAACGCGTGGAGGAGAGCGCCGGGCGAACCGGAGGACACCTCCTGACTTGCTTATACCAAATGCGTTTGTAAAAGCGGGTTTGCGTGCGGGCGAGTTTGCGGCTAAGGCTTGGACGGCCCGGGGGTTAGGGATTTTTGAATTTCTGTGACCCGGGGGCGGCGGTGACCGCACGATCGAGAAGGGCCACGCAGGCGATTCCCACGGCGTAGGCCAGCAGGTCAAACACGCTAAACTTCGTGCCGAGCAGGCGGCCACAGACGCGTACGGCGAGGTACGGGCTGCGAAGCATGCCGGCTGGTATTTGCGTCAACTGGAAAAACTCGATCGCGGTCATGGCTACCGCAGTCCACAGCGTTACTCGCGCAACGCGCCCGGTTAAGCGGAAAACAACATAGACCATGGCCGCGTAGAGGGCATCGCCCGCGTATTTGTCGAATACACGGAACCCCGTGTGTGCCACGCGGGACAAGAGGCCCGCGGAGATAATTGCAGCCAGTAGCGCCCACCAAAACCGCCGTCCGCCTTCTACGCCCGCCATTTGTCTATGGTACGGAGGCGCGGCAGCTTGTTGGAAAGGGTTCAATGGTGTTAGCCGTGCTGTTGCGACCGTCTGTGAGAAACCTTGCCTGCCGTTGCGCCAGCTTTGCCGTTTTGCTGGCAGCGACCGTTCTACGGCTCTGCGCGCAGGGGCCGCCGTTTCAGACCGACGATCCGGTGCCGGTGGATCTGCACCATTACGAGTTTTATATCTTCGGCGCGATGGATGGGACTACAGCGGAAATCGACGCGACCGGCCCGGCGGTCGAATTCAACTGGGGCGCGCTGCCCCGGGTGCAGCTTCACGCGATTCTGCCGTTCGGTACGATTGCGCCTTCGAACAATCCGATCTATCTCCCCGGCGGATCGGGACCGGATGCGTTTGGCCTCACCGATATGGAACTGGGCGCGAAAATCGCTTTTGTAAAGGAATCGCGACACGTTCCGCAGATCGGGACGTTCACCATGTTCGAGATCCCGACCGGCAGCTACGATCGCGGCCTGAGCGTGGGCAAAGTGTGGTACAAAGTTCCGCTCTGGCTGCAGAAGAATTTCGGACATTGGCTGGTGGACGGCGGAGTCGGGTATGCGGTGAATCCGCAGACCGGATACCGCAATTTCCTTTATACAGGGCTGCTGGTGAAGTATGGCTTGAGCAAGCAACTGGAGCTGGGTGTGGAATCGTTCTCGCACGCGCGCGAAGGTTTCGCCGCGGCGCAGACCGAGGCGTCGACAATGATCGACATCGGCGGGTATTACCATTTCAAACATCACCCGGGGCGGCAATTCCTGTTCAGCTACGGTCATTCGGTGGCGGGCCAGACCGAGAATTACGCTTATGTAGGGCTGTACTGGACGTGGGGCAAGGACGATGCATCAGCGGCGGCAGCGCGCGTGTTCCCAGAGGTGGGGGTATGGCAGTAGCCGGGGCGGGTTCCCGGTGATTATACTGGTGCCATAACGCCGGAGGGATTCATGAAACTGACACGCAGAGAGTTCGGCGTCCTGACTGCCGGCGCGGCGGCTTTTGCGCAGGACAACGGGCGGAAAATCGGCTACTGTGCCGTTGGGCTGGGGCGCATTTCCAACATCTTTCTATCGGCCGTCAAGCTATCCTCGCAGGCGCGCATGGTGGCCCTGGTCAGCGGCTATCGAGACAAGGCCGAAAAGATCGCCGAAGATCACGGCATTGCGGCAAAGAACATTTACAGCTACGACAATTTCGACTCGATAGCCGACAACCCGGAAATCGACGCCGTCTACATCGGCCTGCCCAACTCAATGCACGCCGAATATACTATCCGCGCCGCCCACGCCGGCAAGCACGTTCTCTGCGAGAAGCCGATGGCGGTTAGCGTGGCCGATTGCCAAGCGATGATCGATGCCTGCCGCAAGGCGAACAAGAAGCTGATGATCGGCTATCGCATTCAGTACGAGCCGGTTCACGCGCAAGCTCTCGAGCTGATTCGCAGCGGGCAACTCGGCGCCATTCAAACCATGGACGGCGCTTACGGATTCAACATCAGTCCCAGGGGGGCTACCATCAAAGGCGTCAACCGGCCGGAGTTCCGCATCAACGCCGCCCTGGCCGGCGGCGGCCCGATGATGGATGTCGGCATTTATGCGTTAAACGCGTTCCGCTACCTGATGGGCGAAGAACCCGCGGAGCTGACCGCGTCCACATCTGTAATCGATAAGGACGGCCGCTTCAAAGACATCGAGGAGAATATGGTCTGGACCATGAAATTCCCCTCGGGCGCGGTTGCCAGTTGCGCCACGACGTATGGCGCAGGTCTCGGCCCTTTCTTCCGCATCGTGGGGTCCAAGGGCACGCTGATATCCGAACCGTCGTGGGGCTACGATGGGATCCGGATGACTGTGCGCCTGCAAAGGCAGCCGCCCGCCGAAGTCACCAACCCCGAGCGGCATCCCGCGCAGTTTGTACGGGAAGCCGACCACTTCGCCGAGTGCATTTTGCAGAATAAGGAGCCCAAGACACCGGGCGAAGAAGGCATGCGCGACATGAAATGCATCGCCGAGCTATACCGAGCGGCCGGGCGGAAGGGTTAAGCAGGCACGGTTTCGGGACGATGGCGGATTGCACGCCAATGCCACTATTGAGGGATTCCCCACTTGCCACTTATGCGTGGCCGCCGGGTCGCGTCAGGCATTGTATGGTCCTGCGCCGCTGACGTCGCAGCATTGTTTGTTGCCGCATTCAAACGCACTCCGATCCCCGGCACCTTTTACCGCTCCCTGACGGGCTTGTGAAAAAATCCGGCTGCTGTTCTCGTGGCGCTCCATTCGCCTTTCGACGCACCTTTTACCGCTCCCTCACGGTCACGGCTCCGTTAGGGGAATCAACTTACACAACCCTCGATACGAGTCGCACTTCATACACTGCAGCTGACGTCCTCCGGTCTCCAGTTGCCTCCAAGAAAACGTGGCTGACTGCCGGCGCAGTCATGAGACAATTCGGGAATTGAGAATGCGCGCTCTTCTTAGCTGTTTTTTCGTTCTGGTCTGTTGCACGTCCATACTCTGCGGCGAAATAGATCCCGATTGGACCACGCCCCTCCCTCCGTTTCGAATTGCCGACAATCTTTATTACGTGGGCAGCCGCGATCTTGCGAGTTACCTTGTGGTCACCCCGAAGGGAAATATCCTGATCAATGCGAACCTGGTTACGTCGCCGCCGCAGATTCGCGCGAGTGTGGAAAAGCTGGGCTTTCGCTGGAAAGACACCGCGATTCTCCTCAACAGTCAGGCGCATGACGATCACGTTGGAGGCGCGGCCGAGGTATTGCGCGAGACAGGCGCGAAGAACATGGTGATGGACGGCGACGTAAGTGTCGTTGAATCCGGCTCACGGACTGATTTCCTGTCGCCATCACCCAATATCCACGCTTTTCCCGCTGCGCACGTGGACCGCGAGTTGCACGACCTGGACACGGTCGGCCTGGGAGGAGTAACGCTGACGGCCCACAAGACGGCGGGCCACACTCGTGGATGCACTACCTGGAGCTTGCGCGCTCATCTGCCGGGGGAACCCGCCGCAACGATCCGGAACATCGTTATCGTTGGAGGGACAGGCTTCTGGTCGGAATATCATTTGGTGGCTACACCCGGGCACCCGGTGAGTTACCCGGGAATCGTTCAGGATTTCCGGCGGACATTTGCCGTGTTGCGAAGTTTGCCCTGTGACGTATTCCTGGGAGCACACGGCGGGTATTTCGATATGCTCAACAAACTTAAGCACTACACGCAGGAGGGTCCGCATGTCTTTATCGATCCCTCCGGATATCAGGCGTTCGTGGCTCAGGCTGAGGCCAAATTTGCGCAGGCATTGCGCAACTAACCGGGCACCGAAAGAGGTCGGCTCAGCGGAGTTCTCGAAACTCCAGCCACAGCCCAAGGGTCTGTTGCGGAGCGATGATGACGCTGCGATGGTGCGCCGCTTCGACATGAGCCGCCGATGGAATGTGAGCGGCGATGAGGCAACGCTGTAGCGCAGCCAGGTCACGAGTCAGAAACACAACACCGACGATGGGCCTCCCTGGAATGATCTGCGATGACTTCGGCAGGAAAACCACTTCGCCGTTCTGCACCTGTACTACTTTCGCGCTCCGTTCCGTGGGGGCGAACACCTTTTTCGTAGCGAGCTCACCGCCGGCAGATTGCAATAACGGAACCAGCGGCGAGTCGTCGCCGCCCGCGATCCACACACCGGCAGTCGCGTAGGCTGAATTGGCGTGTTGGAAGTGCTCCGGGCGATCCGTTGGCGATCGATTGTTGCCCTCGAAGAAGAACACAAACTGCAAAGCCGGGTCTCTGAATGTGAGGGTGCGATCGTCTTCGCTGTATGCAAATCGTGCTCGCCGGAAAGCCGTCTCCAGAACGGGAAGGTGGAGCGTATGGAAGCTGAGAAAGGCCGGCCCCTCACCCTGTTCCAAGAGCTGAACGTAAGTCGCGCTCAGAGGGTCCGCCGCGCGTTGGGCGGTGATTAGTTCGACGCCGCCGCCGTCTTCAAATTTGACGTGTTCGTTGCGGATTCCGTCTGCGTGGAACCGGCCCGGTTTGATGGAAAAGCCCAAACGCCGATAGATTTCGGCCGCGCGGTCGAGATCGTTGACGGCAACCGGCAGATGATCAATGCCTACGACGCAACGGGGGACACCTGCTGCGCTTGCGCGCACGGTGATTCCCAGGACGAGACAGAGAATGATGGCTTGCGAGCGCAACGTTCGCATGTAGACATCGTACTCTCGGCTTCAGACGGGCCGGCAGCGGATCAGGTTCAAGCGAGTTCCGCGCCTCGCTCCGCCGGGGGTACCGGTCCGCCGGAGCGATTCCCATGTGCGTAAGGGGACGGCACCATCTTGATTGGATCAGCTCGGGCATACGCAATGAATAGCGAGCCACGGAAAACTATTGCGGAAATCCGCTGCCTCGAACCTTTACAGCGCCCGTTTTCGATCCGCCGCAGTCCGCTTTAAGTGTTAGCCAGGTCTCACCGATTCAGTGGCTCATAGCAGGCGAGGTGCAATCCTTCACATGGATTTGCGCCTCCAGAGCCCGCCAGTGATAGGCTGGAGCCGAGTGGGGAGGTCGCCGCGATGGAACTACGTGTCGTTCTGGTTAAGCCTTCCAAATACGACGAGTCCGGCTACGTCGAGCGCTTTCGGCTGGGATACCTGCCGAACAGCACACTCAATCACATTCGGAGCATGACGCCCACGGCGATCGATGGCGTGGCGATTACAACATGCTGCATCGACGAATACGTTCACTGCGACACCAAGTACCTCGAACTTCTCCGCGGCTCAGTCCGGGATCCGACCCTCGTCGCGGTCGTGGGGACGCAATCTCACCAGTTCCATCGCGCCGCTGATCTCGCCGCGTATGCGCGCGCAAATGGGTGCATGGCGGTGATCGGCGGCCCCCATCCCATGACGTGCGATACGACAGAGTTTCAGAATCGGGGTATCAGTTTTGCTGTGGCCGAGGCAGAAACCATCTGGCACACGATCCTGCAAGATGCAGTTTCGGGTGAGTTGCAGCCTGTCTACGGCGCCGAGCACCGATGGGCGACGGAACTGGATCCCCCTGTGCTCGTGCCCCCTGCGCGTTCCGAACTGAAGCGATATCTTTCCAAGATGATGGGCGTCTATCCTGTGCGCGGCTGCCCATTTACCTGCAATTTCTGCTCTGTAATCAAAATAGCCGGGCGGAGCTTGCGATCCCAACCCATCGAGACGACGATGGCTACCTTACGGCGCGCGAAAGCCGCGGGCATCAAGACGATCATATTCACGTCGGACAATTTCAATAAGTATCCCGAGGCGCCCGCGCTCCTCCGGGCTATGGCCGATGACAAGCTGGACTTACAGTTCTTCTGTCAGTGCGACGCGCAGATCGCAGACGAGGAAGAGCTAATGTCGTTGATGGCCAAGGCCAACTGCTGGCAGATTTTCGTAGGCGTTGAATCGTTCAACCGGCAGACGCTGCTAAGCGCCCACAAGGGACACAACCACCCTGAGAAATACGGCAAGATCGTAGAAATGTGCCGCGAATATAGGATCAGTTCTCATCTGAGCAACATTATCGGCTTTTGGGATGATGTGGAGGAATCAATTCTCGAGCACGTTTCGACGCTCAGCAAGATCGGACCGACCATTGCTTCTTTCTACATTCTGTGCCCGATCCCGGGCACGCAACAGTACGCCGATTTTCTGTCGCGCGGCTTGATTACCGAATCCAATCTCGACAGATTCGACACCACGACCCCGACTTGGCGCCATCCGACGTTCACATGGGGGGACCTCCATCGCCTGTTTAAAACCTGCTATCAAAAGTTCTACACACTGAAACACCTGGCAAACAACGTTCGTTACCTCAAGCCTCGCCCAGGGGTCGCCGCATCAGAGTACAGTTTTCTGATCAAAACGTCAGCCTTTGCCCGCTACTCCGCTTTCCGCGGAGTACATCCGTTCTCCGGGGGTATGGGTAAGGTTCGACGGGACCATGTTCGTCAATTTCTCGGCCTGCGTGAGCGCACCTATGGACGCAGTCTGTTTCCTTTACCGTTGAACCTTGAGCTTTCACCCGCTGACGAGGCGCTGAATCGAAACGCCAAGCTCGTCAGGATTTCGCCGTAGGTGTTGGATGGCCGGGGAGCCGCCATTTTCCGATCTGAACGGGGCCATCCAGTTCCAGCCGGAAAGTTGATCGGAACGGAGTCTGCGATGACCGCGTCGCGCTGACCACTCTTATGCTGAGCGTCAGCGCGAAGAATTGAACTCAGCGTTCCGACTCTGAGAGGATGGTGAGCTGGAACGGCGATCCGGTGATGAGTAGGCTGGGCAGTTTCCAGGATGATGTGGCTGCCGACCTGGTGCACCCTCGCATACTGCCATTTTCGGCACAGGACGTCCGCGAGGCGCACGCCGGAAAGGTCGCGAGGGAGCTTCATGCAACCAGGAGGACTTCATCGCGGACGAGGTGAAGCCGAACTCGTTCGGGTCGCGGCCGATCAAAAAAGAATGCAGAAGTCGCATCCAGCACGTTCTTCCGCAACTCGCCCCAGGTGTCCCCTTCGGTGAAGATGCTTTCCGTCAGGCATTCCGCACAGTACCCGCCGGCGGCTTCCTGGATCACCTCGAAAACCAGCTCAGCCATACGTTCATCGTACGGCATGACTTCGGATGATCGCCGGATTTCGCTACCCGGAACCTGAACACCAGCCCGGCACGCCTTTCTGCGATATGCTGGCGCTATGCGCCGCATGTTGATCTTCGGGATCGCCGCATTGTCTTTCGCGCAGAGTGATCGTGTGATGGATGAAGCGCGGGCCGACTACCGGCCGGTGCGGACCTATGTGATCCGGTCGGCGGAGAAAATGCCAGCCACGGATTACGACTTCAGGCCGGCCCCTGACGTCCGCACGTTTGCGCAGCAGATCGCGCATATCGCCGACGACCAGTACAACCTCTGCGCGCCGGTGCGCGGCGAGACGAGGCACGCCCGTTATCAAGAGACTGAGTTGACTCTGAGAACGAAAGCAGATCTCACCCAAGCTCTGGAGAAGGCATTCGAGTACTGCGACGTAGCATACGATTCCGTGACAGCGAAGAACGCGGCGGAGGTCGTGCAGTTCGGTAATACGACGCGGACAAGGCTGTCGATGCTGAACTGGAACACGTGGCACACATGGGAGCACTACGGGAACCTGGTCGTATACTTCCGCTTGAAAGGGATCGTTCCGCCGAGCTCGGAACGGAACTAACCACGCGGCTCGTCCCCGGCGGGGCGCCGGATCGCTGGTGAAACGCGGCAGCAATGCCATTCGACCCGCTACAATAAGCTCTTCATGAAAAGGGTTATCACTGCGCAGGACGTGCCGTTGGGCGGAGAACTGCGCATCCCGACCGGCAGCATCGTCACTCCATCGGCGCGCGAAGTTGCGGCCGGGCGCGGAGTCCGCATCGTCGAACTTCCGGAGGACCAGGTGAACGCGGCCGCCGCGCCGGACAAAACCATCGCCATCGGCGCGGACCATGGAGGGTACCGGCTCAAGGAGCGGCTCAAACCAATCCTCGAAGAACTTGGGTTCACCGCTCGCGACGTCGGCGTGCACGAAGAGAAGCCGGCCGATTACCCGGACATCGCGTTCGCCGCCGCCGAGCTCGTCTCCAACGGCGACGCCGCGCGAGGCGTTCTCATCGATGGCGCGGGCATCGGGTCCTGCATGGCGGCCAACAAGGTTCCGGGCGTTCGCGCGGCCCTGTGCTATGATAAAGCTTCCGCTCGCAATAGCCGGGAACACAATGATTCCAATGTACTTACGCTCGGCGCGCGGCTGCTGACCGAAAGCCAGGCAGAGGAGGTTCTGCGCACCTGGCTGGCGACTCCGTTCGCCGGCGGCCGGCATCAGGCGCGGGTGCAAAAGATCATGGACATCGAGCAGCGCTTTTTGAAGAAGGAACCCAAGTGACGCAAACGGAACTGGACAGACTAGTCGCGCAAATCGGCGAAGAGATCCTGTCGCGGGTGCGGCCGTCCGCTGGAACCGCCCCCAAAAAGGGCGAAGGACTCAACCTCGCGGCCGAAGTCTGCCCCGGATGCGTTCAGCGCTGCGCGCAAACCTGCGCCAGGAACACGAAAGAAATCATCGCCGCCGGGGCCGATCGCGTCTCGGCCAGCGAGCGGCTGACGAAGATCGATCCGGGCATCGCCGCGCTGATCGACCACACGATTCTCAAACCCGAAGCGACGCGCGCCGACGTCATCAAAGTCTGCCGCGAAGCGCGCCAGTATCAGTTCGCCAGCGTCTGCGTGAATCCATATTGGGTGCCGCTCGTGAAGGCCGAGCTCATGGGGTCGCCCGTGAAAGTGTGCACCGTGGTGGGATTCCCGCTGGGCGCCACCAGCACGGAAGCGAAGGTCGCCGAAGCCGCCGCGGCACTGCGCGCCGGAGCCGAAGAGATCGATATGGTGATCAATGTCGGCGCATTGAAGAGCGGGGACCACGAAGCGGTGAAAGCGGACATACAGCAGGTGGTGAAGGTTTCGCACGAAGCGCGCGCCATCGTCAAAGTGATTCTGGAAACGGCGCTCCTCGAGGACAACGAAAAAGCGGTTGCCTGCACGCTCAGCAAATTAGCGGGCGCGGATTTCGTGAAGACCTCGACCGGCTTCAGCAAGTCCGGGGCGACGGCGCACGATATTGCGCTGATGCGCAGCGTGGTGGGTCCGAATATGGGCGTGAAGGCCAGCGGCGGCATTCGCACGCTGAGCGATCTGCAAACCATGGCGGCCGCCGGAGCCACGCGGATAGGCGCCAGCGCCAGCGTTAAGATTGTCGAAGCGACGGCGGCGTAACTCGCGGCCACTCGAAAGAGCCGAAGGCATGGCGATGCAACCAGCTCCCCGAAAGGCCGCGGTGCGGTTCAAGGAACGAAGCGAATTACTGGACTTCCTGCTGGAAGTTTCGGCGGCGACTGCGCAGACGCTGGACCTCAATCAGCTGCTTGCGAACGTCGGCGAAATTGTGCAGCGCGTTCTGCCCTACGATCTCTTCGCCATCCTGCTGTACAACGATCGCCGGCGCGACCTGCGCATACGCTACGCGGTGGGTCACCGGCAGGATGTAATCAGCCACGTCAGCATCGCGCTTGGCGAAGGCATCACCGGATGCGCCGCTTCCCAGCGCGAGCCGGTGCTGGTGGGCGATGTCCGCAACGATCCGCGTTACCTGCAGACCGTCGACGCGGTGCGCACGGAAATGGCAGTGCCCATGACGGCGCGCGGCAAACTGGTGGGCGTGATCGATTTGCAGTCCATCCGGCCGAACGCATATAGCGAGTACGATCGCACGCTGCTGCGCCTCATCGCCTCGCGCGTCGGCATCGCCATAGACAATGCGCGCCTGTATCTGCGCGCGGAGCGGCAGAACCGGACGCTGAAAACTCTGGCCCATATTTCGCGTGAGTTTTCGTCGATTCTCGATCTCAATGAGCTGCTGAGCAAGATCGCCAGCACCATGCGAGGGCTCATCGATTACGATGCGTTCAGCATTCTGCACGTGGATCGCGAGGCCAAGGCGCTGCGGCATCTCTTCAGCATTCGCTACGATACGCGCGTGAACATCGACAATGTGCCGCTGGGAAAGGGGCTGACCGGTGCGGCGGCCGAATCGCGCGAAGTGGTGAGGGTGCACGATACGCTCAAGGATCCGCGCTACATCGCCTCGCACCCGGACATACGCAGCGAGGTGGCCGTGCCGCTGTTGCTTCGCGACACCGTGATCGGCGTGATGGACCTGGAGAGCAGCGCGGTGGGCCACTTCACCGACGATCATGTGCGCACGCTGGCATTGCTTGGGCCGCAGGTGGCCAGCAGCGTCGAAAACGCGCGGCTCTATCAGGAAATCGCAGCGCGCGAGAAGCGCATGGAAGAGGACCTGAAAGCGGCGCGGGAGTTGCAGCGCGTCCTGCTGCCCGATGCCAAGCCGGAGATCCATGGCGTGGAAGCGGCCGTGCGTTTGCGGCCGGCGCGCGAAATTTCGGGCGACATCTACGACGTTTTCGAGCACCCCGACCAGCAGTGCGTGATCGCATTCGGGGACGTCAGCGGCAAGGGCGCGGCCGCGGCGCTATACGGCGGGTTGATGAACGGGTTGCTGCGGACGCTGGCGCCGCGCCGGAGGAGTCCCGCGGAGTTGCTGAAAGCGCTGAACGACGCGCTGATCGAGCGCAAAGTGGAGGCGCGTTACGTGACGCTGTGCGTACTGTTGTGGGATCCGGCGACGCGCGTGTTCACGATGGCGAATGCGGGAGCGGTGCCGCCGATGATCTGCCGCGGGAATGACATTCTCAAGGTGCGGGTGGAGGGTGTGCCGATCGGCCTGCTGGAATCGCGCGAGTACGAGGAGATGCGGTTTCAGGCGGAGCCCGGCGACGTGCTGGTCCTCTACTCGGATGGAATTACCGATCACTTGAACGCAGCGGGTACGGAATTCGGCCGCGGGCGCCTGGCCCACGTCGTGCGCTCCCATTCGAAGCTGCCGCCGGATGATTTGATCGTGACGATCTTCGAACACCTGGATCAGTTTTCGACTACGGCGTTCGACGATCAGACGGTTTTCGTCATGCGGGTGGAATGATGCTTTGGCAGTCGCGCTTTGCGCGAGTTCGGGCGCGCTTCGCGCGCCTGGTACCGGCCGGGAGGCCGGTACCTACCGCAAGTACTGTTTGAACCAGTTCGTCATGCGGCGCCACGCGTCTTCCGCCGCCGGCTTATTGTAACTGGGACGGTAATCCGCGAAGAAGGCGTGACCGGCATCCGGATAGACTACGATCTCCACGTTTTTCCCTAAGGTGGAACAGGCCGCTCGCATCTTGTCGATGGTGTCCAGCGGAATGCTCCGATCCTCTCCGCCATACAGCCCGAGCACGGGATGGCGCAGCGTCGCGACCACGTCCACGGGATTCCGCGGATGCAGATCGTCCGCCGCTCCCACCATGCGCCCGTACCACGCGACGGCGGTCCGAATCCGGTCGCTCTCCGACGCGTACAGCCACGCCAAACGGCCGCCCCAGCAAAAGCCCGTCACGCCGGCGCGCGTCAGATCGGCCTGCGCGGTGGACGCCGCGAAATCGAGCGTGGCGTCGATGTCCCGGATCACCTGCGCGTCCGCCGTCTTCGCCACCACGTTCGTCATGATCTGCTGCGTGTCGCTCATTTGCGAAACATCTCCGGAGCGCCAGAACAGCTCCGGCGCGATCGCCAGATAACCCAATTTGGCGAGGCGCCGGCAAACGTCGCGGATGTGCTCGTGCACTCCGAAAATCTCGTGCAGCACCACGATTACCGGGAGATCCACGCCCTTCTCCGGCATCGCGCAATATGCCGGCATCCCGACGCCGCCTACCGGAATCTTCACGTCCGCGACTGCAAGCCCTTCGTCGCCGGTGTGGATCGTGGTCGCGCTCACAGGCTGCACCGCGCGCGCAAACCCGCTTCCGTCCTGCATTTTATTTCCTCTTACTCAAATTCTATTCATCACGCGAAACTCAACACAAGGCTGGGACCGCGCCGGATGAGGTGCGGCGTACGCGACGCCACATCGTCGAGAAAGCGCTGCCGCTGGGCGGGAGCGATCAGCACACTCGAACACAATCCGTACCGGATGCGCACGCGCCCACGCTCCGGGCCCACGTACGTGATCACCCGGTACGGAATCGTGACCCGCGAGAGGAATCCGCGGACCACCAGGCCTTCGGCGGAAACGTCGTACGATTGCGGATAAGCTCCGATCGTCAGGATCAGCAGCACCGGTCCGCCGATCCAATAGTTTCCGCCGAGCAACAACGCGCCGAGCACAATCACCGCGGCCCCGGCGAGCCACCACTCGAACTTACAGTCATAAGTCATGCAGTTAGCCCTGGCGTTTGGCTTTCAGCTCCTGCAGCAACCGGTCCACTTCGTCCTGCTTCTCGAGCGCCGCGAAGCGGTCCTCTACATTGTCGGACACCAGGTCCGCGGTGGCCTGCGCGGTAGCCTCGCTGTGCCGGACTTTGTTCTTCATGCGGTCGAAGGCCGCGCTGTTGGAATCGTCGCCCATGGACAAGCCCGCGGTATTGGCTTTGCTCATCGCACGCGCCCTGCGGTGCTGGGCGATCAGCATGTCGCTTTTGCTCTGGGCCTCCACCAGCTTCTGCTCCAGTTTCAGCAGCGCGCTCTTGAGGTTCTCCACCTGGGTTTTCTGATCCTCTACCTGCTGGCGGAAGCTCTCGGTCATGCCGCGATAGCTCATGGCGCGCTCCACGGCGGCGCGGGCGAGCGCATCGTCATTCTTGTCGACGGCTATGCCCGCGCGGCGCATCCACTGCTTGTCGCTTTCCTCGTTTTCCTGCAGCTTCTTCTCCAGCACATGCTGGTCGGCAATCGAAATCGCCACCTGCGTCTTCACCTGCAGAAGCTGATTCTGCATGTCGAGGATTACCTGTTTGATCATTTTTTCCGGGTCTTCGGCCTTATCGATGAGGTCGTTGAGGTTAGCCCGGACCAACGTAGATACTCGTTCTAACAGTGCCATAACTCGCTCCTAACTTGCTCTTACCCGACTTACTCCGCTCCCGCAGCCTTGGCCTCTCCGCTATCCTGCTTCGGAGCCTTCTCCCCAATCAATCGCACCTTGGCAAACAAGTCGGCAAACGGCATGCCGCTCAAGGTCTCGAACAGCGCCGGAACCTGCGCCGCCATCTTCGTCAGATCGCCGGTGATCTTGTTCATGCCGGCGGCATCGCCTCCGGTGGAGATCACGGTGATCTTGTCGACGTTGGCGAGCGGGGCGGCGAGCGCTTTGACGATCTCCGGCATGCCGGAAATCAACTTATCGACGATAGCGGCCTGGTTGAACTCCTGGTACGCTTCGGCTTTCACATTCATGGCCTTGGCTTCCGCTTCGCCCTTCTTGAAAATGATCTCGGCTTCGGCTTCGCCCTGCGTGCGGATGGCCGCTGCACGGCCGTCGGCTTCCATGATGGTGCGCTGCCGTTCGGCTTCCGCCAGCGTTTCGATGCGCTTGCGTTCGTACTCCGCGCCTTTCATGACGGTGGCCATCAGCTCAAAGTCGCGGCGCTTGATTTCGGCTTCCTGCACCAGCACTTCGTGCTCTTTCTCCACCTGATGAATGGTCACCTCGGCGGCGCGGACCTGCTGCTGCATGACGTTCGCCTGAATTTCGTAAGCCTTGTCGGCCTGCGCCTGCTGCTTCTTGACGCCTTCCAGATACTCGGCTTTCTTGATCTCGAGGTCGCGCTGCGCTTCGGCCTGGGCCCTCTGCGACAAAGTCTGCGCCAGCACCCGCTCCTGATCCGCCTGGGCCTGGGCGATGGACGATTCCCGCAGCGCCTGCGCGCGCTTGATAGCGGTATCGCGTTCAGCTTCGGCCGCGGCTACATCGGCATCCCGCTTGATGCGCGCAACGTCCGGCCGGCCCATGTTGGTGATGTACTCGTTCTTGTCGCGGACCTCTTTGATGGTGAACGAAATCACCTCGAGGCCCATCTTGTTCATGTCGTCGGCGCAGGTGCTGCGCATACGGTCGCCCACCATCTCCGGCTGCTTGACGATCTCTTCCACGGTCAACTGGCCGATAATGCCGCGCAGGTGGCCTTCCATCACCAGACGGATGAGGCCCTCGCGCTCTTCCGGCGACTTTGTGAGAAACTGTTCGGCCGCCGTAAGGATGCTCTCGGGGTCGCTCTTCACTTTGATCTGAGCGACGGCTTCGACCGTTACCGCGACGCCTTGCCGCGTGTACAGATCCTGCTTCGGCGCGACATCGAAGCTCATCAATTCCAGCGACAACCCGCGGCAGTTTTCCACCATCGGGAAGATGACCGTGCCCCGGCCCTTCACCACGCGAGTGCCGCGAAACCCATACACGATAATGGCCTCGTACGGACCCGCCTTGCGAAACAGCTTGGCGAACATGGCCATCAAGAACATGAGGGCCAATACCATTAACAGCGCGTAAACCACCATTGGATGTTCCATAAACTCCATCACCTCTTCCGATCCTCCGCCCCGCTAGAGGGCCACAAAACTTCAGTAGGGTCTTCCCACTTCTTCACGTACGCAATTCCTTTTTCGTACCGCGTGACAATCACTTCACTCCCTTTGGGGATGGCCGCGCCGTCTTCGCTGCGCGCTCCGGCCACGCGGCGCGTGCCTTCCTGCGAGTAGATGACCTCGCCGGTTCCGCCGGCGCGAATCGGAATGCTCAGTTTGCCGAGCACGCCGATCATGTCGTAATCGGCCGGATCGAGCGGCGATTCGCGCGCGAGCAGCACCTTGGCGAGGAACAGAAACACTACCGTGGCTGCGCCAACGCCGCTCAGGATGGATACGCCGAGCGCCAGCACGACCCACACGTGGTAATACCGTTCCAGCAAATACCCGGTGCCGCCGAACCACGCCAGAAACGCGGCGATGGTGCCGAAGTTAAACCATGAGAGCCCCGGCTTTCCCGGTCCGCCATGCGCCGAAACATGCACGCCATGGTGGAAATGCATGTGCGGCATATGGAGATGCACGCTTCCCGCAAGCAGAGACAGCGCACTGAATGCGAAGCCGACAACGAAACAGGCGAGATAAAATTCAGTCCAGTTCACGAACGCCTCCCGGGCTTTGGGGCCGCCGGCTTGAGCACCTCGAGGAGCCGCTCGGCGAGCCCCGGATTCTCCAGAATCCGGCCCAACAAAACCACGCACATGCGCGAATCCGCATGGCGCGCAATCGTCAACAGGGCGCCATGCAGGTCCGGATCTTTCCGGAACCGCTCCGCGCCGCCTACCAACCACAAATCCAACTTGTCCTCTAACGCGCCCACGTCGGAAATCAATTCGTTCTGATAGCCATCGGGGTCGTCCACCAGGTACCCGGGATGCACCTTGAAAAACCGCGCCAGCAGCATGCGCGTGGAGTTGGTCAGGTGCGGACGCGCGCCGCTCTCGATCTGGGAAAGGTAGCTCTGGCTGATCTTCTTACCTTGCTCCTTTTCGATCAGCCGTGAGAGTTCCTGCTGCGAGAGGTCGCGATCGAAACCGCGGAGGGTGCCTTCGACTTCCCGCAGGTACCGGATTTTTTCGCTAAGCTTCATCTATTGCAATCTGCAATAACAATATTGCAAATTGCGATTGCTGTCAAGAGGGTATTTGCCGCTTTTTTTCAGGTTTTTGGCGTCTAAGCTATATGCACTCGCTCGCTGCAACTTTGCTGCTCGCCGGACTGGCTTCCACGGCCGCAACGCAGGCCGGCGAACCCGCTTTCGAAGCTGCGTCGGTGAAGGCGTTTCCGGCGGGAACACCGATCCTAATGAGCGGCTGCGTTGGCGGTCCGGGCTCGGACGATCCCGGGCACGTCAATTGTGAGTACGTCACGGTGAAGATGCTCGTCATGCAGGCGTACAACGTGAAATCCTTCGAGGTCGCGGGACCTTCCTGGCTGGATTCCGACCGTTACAACATCATCGCGAAAGTGCCCACAGGGGCGACGCGCGAGCAACTCCCCGCGATGTACCGCGGTCTGCTGGTCGAGCAGTTCCACATCGCCGTGCATCGGGAGACGCGGCCGGTGAGCGGCTATGCCCTGACTATCGGCGGGAAGGGCGCGAAGCTGAAGGCCGCCGCGCCTCCCGCGCCTCCCGCAGAGCAAGCGCCCGGCAAGCTGGGGACGGGAGACGACGGCTTCCCGGTGGTTCGGCCGGAAGCGGTGCGCGGCGGCGCCATGATCCTCTATCGCGGCGGCCGGGCCAAGCTGCAAGGGACAAACGTCACCCTCGCGCGTTTCGTCGAGGCGCTTTCCCGTCAATTGGACCGTCCCATTCAGGACGACACGGGGCTCTCCGGTGCTTATGACATCGTTTTGTACTGGACGCCCGAAGCGCCCGAGCCTGGTAGCGTGAATGGGCAGGTCTCGGCGAATGACCGTGTGCCCGATGTGAGCATCTTCCAGGCGGTCGAACAGCAGCTCGGGTTGAGGCTCAGCGGGCGGAAGATCGAACGGAGTATTGTTGTGGTTGAGAGGTAGACGTGCTGCGCAGTAGCGACCGGTCTCCAGACCGGTTGCAGGCGAACGCTAGTTCGCCCGGGCGCGCTTCGTGCGCCTGGTACCGGCCAGGAGGCCGGTACCTACCGCGTCCTCAAAACAGGCGAAATTGGAAGGACAGAAACTTCCTGGGATTTCGCCGCGCATCCGCCGCGAGGCTGTTGAATTCACGCGTGGTCGCCGCCATCGCCTTGCTGAACTGAGGATTGACGGTAAACTGCCCGACAGTTCCTTCCCCCGAATCGATGCGGTCGAAAATGCCGTTCAGCTTGGCCGAGAGTTCCTCGAAGCGCTTGGACAGCTCGTCCATTCTTCCGGAAACGCCCTGCGGCGACTGCATTTGCGCGACGAGGCCGTTGTATTCCTTCATCGCATCGTTGGCCTGGGACATCAGCGCATTCATCTTCGCCGCCGTCCCGGGGCCCGACCCGATGGCTGCCGTGACCTGCTGGAATCGTGCGCTCGTCGCGTCCATCTGCTGACCCAGCGCTCCCGACATCAAGAGAGGCAGAGTGCCCTTGGCGTTCGAAAAATCGTCGCTGAGCCGCGTAATTTCCGCCTCCAGAGGAGGCAGCTCATTCTTCCCCTTGGTCCACTTGCCAATGGTGCCCTGCCCGCTCGAAACACTTGCCAGCAGCGCATCCGCCCGGGCGGCGAGCGCATTGAACTGCAGCAGGATGTGCTGCATCTGCGTCATCATCTGGCCCATGTCTTCGGGGAGCCGCGACGTCACCTCATCCCCGGGTTGCACATGTCTCGCGGAGCGGCCCTTGACGATGTTGATGTAGTTGTCGCCCACCAGCGAGGTAGCTGCGAGGCCAGCCGTCGAATCCGCGGGAATCTGCGCAAGTACGCGTTGCTGCACGCGCATCTCGAGCTCGACTTTGCGCTTGCGGTCGCGCGAGTTCGTCAGCACCAGTTTGTCGAGGTAGCCGATCGTGATGCCGTTCAGACGGACCGTGCTGCCCACCGTCAGTCCGCCCGCGTCATCGGTATACGTGGTGAGCAATGCGTACCCGTGCAGCAGGCCGCCCGCGCTCATCAGGTAATACGCCACGATCGCCACTCCGGCCAGCAGAATCAGCGGCACGACGATCGATTTTGCGGTGAGGCGCGGCACTGCTCCGAGTGTAACTCAGCGGAACTTCACCTGACGGATAGGCCCTATCCCGAACACGAAACACACCGCGCCGAGCAGCACGATTCCCGATGCCGTTGCGAATGCCAGCGCGTACTGGCCGGTATGGAGCACCACCCAACCGGTGAACCAGGGCGCCGCGACTCCCGCCAGATTGCCGAAGCCGTTTTGCAGCCCGGTCCACTTCCCCGCGGCGCGCGGACCCGCCAGCGTCTGCGTCATCGCAAACAAGTTGCTCGTGAACAGGCCGAACGCCAGGCAGGAGCCCATCAGCAGCATCATCGCGCCATCGTTATCGCGGATCGCCGGCACTCCCGCCACCAAGCTGGCGAGCGCCAGCCCGACGCCGGCGAACGTTTTCCGCACACGGGTCGGGGTCAGCCCGCGCGCGATCAAACGGTCTGACGCCCATCCCGAAATGACGCCCGAAACGGCGATCAGGAAATAGGCGAGCGACCCGAACACCGCCATCCTGCTCTTCGAAAAGTGGCGAGCCGATTCCAGATACGAAGGCAGCCACGTCAGCAGAAAGTACCAATAATAGTTGGTGCAGAACAGGCCCAGCGCGCTGAAGATGGCCGATCGCTGACGCAGAATCGACGCAACGCTGGGCAATTCCGCATCGTCGTCATACGCGGCGACAGCTTTGCCGCGCGGCATCGACAACGTCCACGGCAGCAGCCAGACGAGACTGCCCGCTCCGAGCGCGATGAAGAACGCGCGCCATCCGAAGCGCGCCATCAGCAGACCGCCCAGAAGGGTCCCGAGCGCCGGGCCGACTTTAGTGCCCGCATCGATTGCGGCATTCGCAAAACCGCGCCTGTGCTCCGGATAATAATTCGCGAGAATTCGCGAGTAGGAAGGATACGCGATGGATTCGCCTATGCCCAGCAGCAGCCGCAGTCCGAAGACGACCCCGAACCACTGCGCCATGCCGGTGGCCGCGGTGGCGCATGACCAGAGGGCGAACCCGATCGCCAGAATCCAGCAGACGTTGAACCGGTCCACCAACCAGCCGGCCGCGCCGAGCAACTGCATGAGCGCGTAGGTCCAGAAAAACGCGCTCAGCAGCATGCCGAGCTGCAGATTATCGAGGTGGAGTTCCCTCTGGATGTCCGTTGCCCCGGCCGAGAGATTGCTCCGGTCGAAGTAATTCAGAAACCCGGATATTACCAGAAGGAAGAGAACCCGCCACCCAGCAGTCATGCGCCCGGTATTGTATCAGCGGCGGGTTCTGCGGCGGCTTATTTCTTCGCGATGGCGGTGCGGCGCTGCTGCCAGCCGTCGGCCGATTGCTCCAGCCTGGCCGTTTCCGCCGGTGTCAATTGCGCCTTCACCTCCGCGCGCAGTTTCTCGCCGTGCGTTTCGCCGTTCTTCGCGGCCAGCGTCAGCCAGAAATACGCCTGACCCGGATCTCGCGGAAGCCCGTTGCCCGTGGCATAGGCCTGACCCAATCGCATTTGGGCCGGACCGTATCCGTGACTCGCCGACGCGCGGCACCACTTGGCCGCAGCGGCTTCATCGCGGGCCACACCTTTGCCGCGGAAGTACAGGTACGCGAGTTCCAGTTGGGCCTGCGCATTCCCCTGCTCGGCAGCCTGCTTGTACCAATAGGCGGCCGCGAGATAATCCTGCGGCACTCCGTACCCCGCCAGTTGCACCCAGCCGCTCATGCCCTGGTAATCCGTCGAACCGTCCGAAGGCTCCATCCAGCGCATCGCGTCCGCTTCGTCGCGAGGCACGCCCCAGCCTTTGGCATACACCTGCCCGAGGCGGAACTGAGCTTGCATATTCCCCTTCTCGGCCGCCGTGCGGTACCAGCGCATGGCCTCAGACATGTCGCGCGACACGCCTAACCCCTTGGCGTATAGCACGCCTAGGTCGTACTGGGCTTCCGCATCGCCCCGATTCGCTGCTTCCGACCATTGAGTGAAGGCGCGCTGGTAGTCCCCCGCGCGAAATGCCGCCATGCCCGCCGCCGTATCCGCCAGAAGCGGCGACCCCGCCAGCAATAGTACCCCGGTCCCTAGGACCAAACACCCGAAGACGCGATTACGCATTGCCCGATCTCCTTTCGCAACCGCTGCTGGCTCCGTTGTAACAGAAAAGGTTACTCAGGTAAATACAGTTGATTGATTAAAGTTTGTTAATGAAAACCTGCTAGTTTGGTTTTTCACGGCGCGCTTTGCGCGCCTGGTACCGGCCGGGAGGCCGGTACCTACCTGGTGCAGGCGTGGACCAGTTCTCGGACTCTCTGCAACAACTCTTCCCGGGTGAACAGGCCTTTCAGGAGAATCTTTTCTACGCTGCCGTTCAGCCGTGCCCGGTCTTCGGGCGAAAGCTCTTTTGCCGTGATCACTACCACCGGAATGTGATCCCACTCCGGATGCGCGTGCCTCTCCATGAGGAACTCGAATCCGTCCATCTCCGGCATCATGAGGTCGAGCAGAATGACGTTCGGCAGTTCCTCCGCCATTCGCGCCATCCCTTCTTTTCCGTTCGACGCCTGAATGACTCGCCAGCCTTCCCGCTCCAGCATTTTGCTCATCATCTCGCGCGTGACAGCGTCGTCCTCCACGAGCAGGACCGGACACGGCGGATGCGCGCACCGGTACTTAGCCAAGACCGCCGCCAGATTCTCGCGATCGATGGGCTTGGTCATGTACTCCGCGGCGCCGAGCGTGTAACCCAGATTCCGGTCGTCGACAATCGTCACCATGATTACCGGAATGTGCCGCAGCTTCGCGTCGGCTTTCAATTCATGCAGCACGGCCCAGCCGTCCATCTTCGGCATCATCACGTCCAGCGTGATGACGTCCGGGTTAAGCTGCCGCGCCGCCGCCAAGCCTTCCTCGCCGCTCTCCGCCGTGACGGGCTGAAAGCCCTCGCGTTCGAGGAACCGCTTCATCAGGTCGCGCGCCGCCGGATCGTCGTCGATCACCAGCACGGTACCGGCGCGGCTGGGGTCGCGGCGCGCCGGGGCGGGGGGCGCTTCGACGACGTGCGGCGCTTTCGCGATCGCCGGCAACCGGATGGTGAAGGTGGACCCCTTGCCGGACTCGCTCTCCGCCGTCACATCGCCGCCCATCATCCGGCAGAACCGCCGCGTAATCGCCAGGCCGAGCCCGGTGCCTCCGAACTTGCGCGTTGTCGAACGGTCCGCCTGCGTGAACGGTTCGAACAGCTTTGCAACCTGCTCTTCCGTCATGCCGATGCCCGTGTCGGTTACGCGCATCAACACCCAGGGCGCGCCCTCTTCGTCCTCGCGCGAAACGTCAAGCGTGATCCGCCCGTTCTCGGTGAACTTCGACGCGTTGGAAAGCAGGTTAAACAAGCTCTGCCGCACCTTGGTCATGTCGGCGTGCATATCCGGCAGATCTTCCGAGATATGCACTTCAAGCGTGTTTCCTTTCTTGTCCACCAGCGGCTGAATGGTCGCGGTCACATCCTTCACGGTCTTGGCGACGTCGAAGGTCTCCAGGTACAGATCCATCTTCCCGGCTTCGATTTTCGAAAGGTCGAGAATGTCGTTGATGAGAGAGAGCAAGTGCTTGCCGGCGTTGTGGATCTTCTCCAGATCCGGCGCCAGATCCGGAACCTCCAACTCCTCCGCCTGCTCCTGCAGCATTTCGCTGTAGCCGATAATTGCGTTGAGCGGCGTGCGCAGCTCATGGCTCATGTTGGCGAGGAACTGGCTCTTCGCGCGGTTCGCCACCTCCGCGCCTTCCTTGGCCGCGAGCAGCTCCTCCTCCGCATGTTTGCGGTCCGTAACATCGTTCTGCAGTCCGACGAAATGCGTGACGCGCCCGTTCTCGTCGCGCACCGGCGCAATCGTGAGATCGTTCCAGAACGGCGTGCCGTCTTTCTTATAGTTCAGAATGACGACGTTGATGTCCTGCTGCTGGTGGACGGCGCCGTGCAGTTTGGCCACCGCTTCGGGGTCCGTCGCTGCGCCTTGCAGCATGCGGCAATTGCGACCTATTATTTCTTCCGCGGTATAGCCGGTCAGCCGTTCGAACGCCGGATTCACGTAAATCACGGAATTATCGGGGAGGAGCGCATCGGTGATCAGAATCCCGTTCGTGCTGGACGCGAGCGCCCGGTCGCGCACGCGCAACTCGTCTTCGCTCATCGCTCGCTCGATGTATTCGCCGATCTGGCTGCCGAGGGTGGAAACCACCCGCAGCATCTCCTCATCGGGCTGCTTCATTTCGCGCGCGAAGAACTCCACAACTCCCGTGACGCGCCGCGCGCTGCGAATCGGAAAGGCAAGCACACTCTGCAGCGCGCCCACGGCTTTCAGCCGCACCGGCGAGACGCTCGGCTCCTCGGTGAGATTCGCCGCCCACACCGGCTTGCCCTCCAGCCAGACGCGGCCCGGCATCCCCGCGCCGCGCGGCAACGTCATTTCCCTGGTGACCGTCTCGAAATCCGCGGCTTCCACTCCGCCGTTGTGCCACACGGAATCGGCGCGCAGCACGGCCCGCCGCCGGTTCACGATCCAGAGCACTCCCAGATCCCATCCGAGATTGCCGCCGATCGCCTGCAGAATTCGCGGCCCCGCTTCCTCCAGTCCGGAGACTTCGGCCATTACGCGGCTCACGTCGTACTGCACGCGCATGCGCCGCTCCTGCTGCTTGCGGCCGGTAATATCGACGAACGTCACCACGGCGCCGCGCAGTACGCCGTTCTGAAGGATCGGCGATGCCGAGTATTCTACCGGGAAGCTTGCGCCGTTTTTGCGCCAGAACACCTCGTGTTCCACACGCACTTCGGCGCTCGCGCTGACGGCGCGAAATATGGGGCAGTCTGTCTCCTCGTACGGCGATTTGTCCTCGCGCGAGTGGTGCACCAGCCGGTGCATGTTCCGGCCAAGCACCTCATACCGCGTGTAGCCCAGCATCGCCGCGCCGGCGCGGTTGAGAAACGTGCAGCGCCCCTCCCGATCGATGCCGTAGAGGCCTTCGTTCGTCGATTGCAGAAGCGCCTCGAAGGGCACGAGGTCCGCTGTGGTATCCGCCATAGTTGAGGAGACGAAACGCCGGCGCTAGCGCGCGCCGCTACCGTTTGCCAGCAATGTCTCTATTTTCTCCAGCAAGCCGGAAAACTCCACGGGCTTAGTGTCATAATCGTCACATCCCGCCTCCAGCGCGCGCTCTTTATCGCCGGCCATGGCATGCGCCGTCAGGGCAATCACAGGAATGTGGCGCGTTTCCGGAGCGGCTTTGATCCTACGAGTTGCCTCCCAACCGTCCAGCACCGGGAGACTCATGTCCATGAGCACCAGATCGGGCTGGGCGTCGCGTGCGATGTCCACGCCCTGGCGGCCATCCACGGCCACTACCGTCTCGAATCCTTTCCGCGCGAGGCGCCGCGTCAGCATATCGCGATTTGGTTCGTTGTCTTCAACCACGAGGATCTTGGGCATGGCTACTGGCACTCCATTTGCTGCAATCGTTGTGCCACCAGCCTAAACGGCGCAATGTCTTAGCTTTCGCGCTTCGGATGGTGAAGAAAGTACCCGGTGAGTTCACCAATTTTCATTAGCGGCCAAGCACCGTCCGGCGAATTGCGAAATGCCGATCTCGCGGAGTTCCGGCACAACCTCCGCACGCCGGTGAATCACATTCTCGGCTATTCGGAGATGTTGATGGAAGACGCGGCCGAGCACCATCACAGCGCCGCGCTGGAAGCTTTGCGGCATATTCACTCCGCCGCGCGCGCCGCGCTGGAGAGCGTCAACACGGCTCTGTCTAATCGCGACGCCATCACCCGGCCTGAAATCGACGACCTGTGTAACAAAGCACAGCCGCGGCTGGAGCGGATCCGCAACTGCATCGAAAGCCTCAAGACGCATCACCTGCACCCTGCGCCCGCCGAGTGGACGGACGATCTGGACCGCATCGGCGATGCCGCCGCCGACATGCTCATCATGCTGCAATGCGGCGCCCCCGACCCTTCGCCACGCCCGCCGGCGCCGCAGACGACCGAATCGGACGCCGCGCAACCGCCAGTTCCGAAAATCGCCGAACCCGGCAAGGGGCGCCTTCTTGTGGTGGACGACAACGGCACAAACCGGAACATGCTCTCCCGCCGCCTGCAGCGCCAAGGCTATACGGTGGAACAGGCCCGCCACGGAAGTGAAGCGCTGGACCGCATTGCGAGCGAAGATTTCGATCTCATCCTCCTGGACATCATGATGCCGGTGATGGACGGCTTCGAAGTGCTGGCGCGGATGAAGAAGGACCGCCGCATGCGCAATGTGCCGGTGATCGTCATCTCCGCGCTGGACGAAATCGGTAGCGCCGTACGCGCCGTTAACATGGGCGCTGAAGACTACATGTTCAAGCCCTTCGACCCGGTACTGCTGCGCGCGCGCATCGGGGCCACGCTTGAAAAAAGGCGGCTGCGCAATGAGCTCACGGTGCAGGAAAAACTGGCGTCGCTAGGCGCCCTCACCGCCGGGATCGCGCACGAAATCAAGAATCCGCTGAACTTCGTGATGAACTTCGCCGAGCTCGGGTGCACCCTGGTGAAGGAACTGTGCCAGCGCGTGGAAGCGGTATCGGCGAAGGTGGGTGAAAGCGAGTCCAAGGACCTCCTCGACATCGCGGCGGATCTCGAATTGAACCTCACCAAGATTCGCGAACACGGCGGCCGCGCTGACCACATCATTTCATCCATGCTGGCCCACTCTCGCGGCCAAAAGGGCGAGCGCTGCCCGACCGATGTCAACGCCCTGGTGCGCGAATTCGTGAATCTCGCCTTCCATGGCATCCGCGCGCAAGACCACGAGTTCCAGGCCGCGATCGAAAGCGACTACGATCCCGGGGTCGGGATGATCAACGCGGTCCCGCAAGACCTGAGCCGCGTCTTCCTGAACGTCGCCAGCAACGGATTTTACGCTCTCAAGCAGAAAGCCGCACGCCGGATTCCCGATTATCACCCAACCCTGAAGGTCACGACCAAGGCGTCGCCCGACCGCGTGGAAGTGAGCATCCGCGACAACGGCACGGGTATTCCCAAGGACATGCGCGACCGTATTTTCGACCCGTTCTTCACAACCAAACCAGCCGGCGAGGGCACCGGACTCGGCCTTTCCATCAGCCACGAAATCGTAGTGGCAGAGCATCAGGGCGAAATGCGCGTGGATTCGCAGGACGGCGAGTACACCGAGTTCACCATTGTGCTGCCGCGCGAACCGAAGGAGCGACCATGACGCCGCTGAACGGCGGTGGCGCGAGTGGCAATGGAAAACCGCGAGTCCTGATTGTCGACGACGAGCCGGATGTAGAAACGCTGGTCCGGCAGCGCTTCAAGCGGCGCGCCGCCGAATTCGATTTCGATTTCGCGCGCAACGGCCGGGAAGCGCTCGAGAAAATCTCCGGCGATCCGTCACTCGACGTCGTGGTGACCGACATCAACATGCCGGAAATGGATGGGCTGGCGCTGCTGAACCAGCTCAACCGCCTGGACGGGCGGGTGGTGAAAACGGTAATTCTCTCCGCTTACGGGGACATGCAGAACATCCGCTCCGCCATGAATCTGGGAGCGTTCGACTTTCTCACCAAGCCGATCGATTTCGCGGACTTCGAGAGCACGCTGCGGCGCACCGGGCAGGCGCTCAATGCCACTCGCGAAGGCATCGAAGCCCGCGAACGCCTCACGGCGCTCGAACAGGAGCTCGATATTGCGGCGCAGATTCAGGCCTCCATGCTGCCGAGGGAGTTCGAGCCGGGTCGCAAGGATTTCGGAATTTTCGCCGCCATGCAGCCCGCGCGTCGCGTGGGTGGAGACTTCTACGATTTTTTTCTGATCGATGAAAAGCGCCTCGGCTTCGCAATCGGAGATGTGTCCGGAAAGGGAATTCCCGCGGCGCTGTTCATGGCGGTCAGCCGCACGCTATTGCGAGCGACGGCGCTGCAGGGCATCGAGCCCGGCAAGTGTCTGCAATATGAGAATCAAGTGCTGCGCGGGCAGCGCGAGGGTGGAGTTTACGTCACGGCGTTCTACGCCATTCTGCATACGGACACGGGCCTGCTGGAATATGCGCTGGGAGGCCACAACCCACCGTACCGGGTTTCCGCGGCGGGCGAAATCGAAGAAATCGCCGAGCCCGCGGGGATGGTGATCGGGCTGCTGCCGGACGGCTACGGAACGCCCTACGAAACCGGTCGTCTGCAACTCAATGCGAACGACCTGATCCTGCTGTATACAGACGGAGTCACCGAAGCGCAGAATGAAGCGCAGAAATTCTTTGGAGAAAAGCGGCTGAGAACGGCGCTGAAAGAACTGGCCGGCCAAGCTCCGCAAACCACCGTCGAGCAGATACTGGGGTCGGTGGAAACGTTCGTAGCGGGGGCGGCGCAGTCGGACGACATCACGGTGCTCGGGGTTAAGTGGACCCCTGGGGAATAGGGGGGGCGAACTCGAATTGCTTTTTGCCGCGTTCAAACGCACTCGTGTCCCCGGTACCTTTTACCGCTCCGTTGAAAGTCACAATGGGAGTGCTGCGTCCGTAGCGGGTTTGATATTGACGGTGTAACCGAGAATTCGCAGTTCCCGGGCGATTTTCTGAGCACGGCGTTTGGCTGCT
>Ga0134128_10000177_pt1 | contig 90467 bp, 78 predicted proteins | sample KB31754_FD_96462 | JGI IMG/M metagenome (GOLD analysis project Ga0134128, IMG submission 96462) | Terrestrial soil microbial communities with excess Nitrogen fertilizer from Kellogg Biological Station, Michigan, USA - KB3-175-4 | ecosystem: Environmental > Terrestrial > Soil > Unclassified ... | reverse complement strand
GCTGGCGGCGGTGCGCCGCGACCACGACATGGCGGTGCGCCAGACCATGTTCGAGGGCGCCGACGAGCTGCGCGACGCCGTGACCTCGAGCGCCGGTCCCGCCAAGGTGGAGCTCGCCGGCCGGCTGCCGGGCATGGCTCCCAACCCTTTCGAAGTGTGCATGGATCTCGATCTGTGCCCCAGCGCGCCGTCGTCCCTGCACGTGGACGAGCCGGAGAAGATCGACGACGCGTTCGTCGCCCTGGCCCGCCCGTGGCTCAAGCTGCAGGAGGCGCGCGGCAAGGCCGTCACGACGCGCGTCGAGCACGGCGTCGGCGTGCAGCTCACGCTGCAGGACTTCCCTCAGCAGTCCGTGATCACGCTGACCGCGGAGCCCGCCGAGACCGGCGGCTTCGACGTGAAGAGCGACGCCGGCCCCGAGACGGGCAAGGCGTTCGCCGCCCTGCGCGCCGCTACGCTCCAAAGCAAGAAAAACTAAGCGCCTGACTGGCGCTTCAGTCTTGGGGGAACTCCTTCTCCGCGCCGCCTGAGAGAAATGGCGAAGGATTTATCGGTAGTACGGCTTTGCCCGCCGGAGGCGGTCCATTGGAGCCAGGTCGACGCCGAGGCTTCTTCGTCCCTCCGTCTCTGGGATCAATGATGTGCAGGATGGCCTCGATGCCATTCTTTCCCTGGGTTGCATTCATCCGGATACGGCAGAGGCCGTAGACGGAGAACGAGGCCTCGATTTCGTGGCGCTTTTCAAAATCTTCCCGCTGCTCAACATATAACATTGAATAAACGAGGCGCTTCGATTCTTCGGCGTTGAGCTTGTAGTCGGTGTCGAGCTCCTCGAGTTGTCCATCTACGGACATGAGCGGGCGACGGCCGATCACAATTCGAATATCACTGGCTCCCTCGCGCACGGCTTCCTTGAGCATTTCGACGAGTTCCATGGGTTCTCGGCAGGCCGACGTGAGCAGTGTATGTCCTCCACCCCCTTTCCGCAATAGAAGTAATTTCCAGTAAGACTTTGTCGCTTAGGCTGAAGGACCCGCGCGGCCACGGGCGCTAAGCTTCCGCTGGACGCGTCTAACTTCGCGAGAAGCGCCGCGCGAGCTCCGCGTAGATTTCCTTGCGGTGCACGATCGCCCAGACGATGACTTGCCCGCCTTTCACCTGATAGGCGATCCGAAAATCCCCGACCCGGATCCGGCGAAGTCCGGCCAGGCTTCCGCCCAGCGGCTTCCCATAACGGACCGGTTCGAGCGCGAGGCGGGACTCGATGGCCGAGAGGATCCGCCTTTGGTGGAGGCGTCCGATCGGCCGAAGGTCACGCTCGACCTCGGGCCGAAAGAGGATCTCGAAGCGCTCAGGCACCGAGACGCCGGCGCATTTCGGCCATCGACAGCAGCTTCGCCGGCTTTCGCGCCCGGATTTCGACGGTTCCGCTGAGGGCGACGTCCTCGAGATGCTCAAGCGCCTCTCGAATGAGGTCGCGCGCCTTCGTGGACATGGAGACGCCCTCCTCGCCCGCCAGAGCGGCGACGGCGGCGTAAAGCGGCTTCTCGAGCAGGATCTGCAGCCTCGGGTTCTTGGTGGCCATGCTTCTAGTGTACCAGAAGTGGTGAAATTGTCCAGGGGACCCTTGTTCCATACCCATCTTACGGAGAGACCCCCGAAATAGTTCCAGAGGTCTTAGGCGCTCGACTCGGCGTAGGCCCAAGGACCCGCGCGGCCCCGCCCTCCCGAAAGGTAGAATGCCGTTGTGATCTCCGTCCGCGGCGTCCAAAAATCCTTCGGCGACCAAATCCTTTACACCGGAGCCGACCTCCAGCTCAACGCGGGGGACCGCTACGCCCTGGTGGGTCCCAACGGCGCGGGCAAGTCCACGCTGTTCAAGATGCTCCTCGGCGAGGAGGAGCCCGACGGCGGGTCCATCGAGTGGAAGCGCGGCGCGAAGGCCGGCTACCTGCCGCAGGAGAACCCGCCCATCGGCCCCGAGACCGTGCTCGAGACCGCGCTGGCGCACCGCGCAGACCCCGACGGGCGCGAGACGGCCAACGCCAAGAAGATCCTGATGGGCCTGGGCTTCAAGGTGACCGACTTCGACCGCCATCTTTCCGAGCTCTCGGGCGGCTGGGCCATGCGCGCGGCGTTGGCGCGCCTGCTCGTCGAGGAGCCGGAGCTGCTCCTGCTCGACGAGCCCACCAACCACCTTGACTTGCTCACGCTCGTGTGGTTCCAGGAATACCTGAAGAGCTACCCGGGCGCGATCCTGATGATCTCGCACGACCGCTCCTTCATCGACAACGTCTGCTCCGCCATCATCGCCGTCGAGGAGAAGAAGCTCAAGAAGTACAACACGAACTACGACGGCTTCCTCGCCGAGCGCGAGGCCGCGCGCGCGCGTCTGGAGTCGGCCTGGAAGCAGCAGCAGGACGAGATCGAGGCGATGAAGGAGTTCATCATGCGCAACCGCGCGCGCGTCTCCACCGCGTCGCGCGTGCAGAGCGTGATGAAGAAGCTGGAGAAGATCGAGGAGATCGTCCTGCCGCCCTCGACGAAAGCGGTGAGCATCACTTTCCCGCAGCCCGGACGGACCGGGACGACCGTCCTCAAGCTCAAGAATGTCTTTAAATCCTACGGCTCGACGAAAGTTTATGAAGGTCTGAATTTTGAACTGGAGCGCGGCCAGAAGATGGCCTTCGTCGGCCCCAACGGCGCCGGCAAGTCCACCTTGCTCAAGGTCCTGGGCGACATCATCCCCATCGACAGCGGCGAGCGCGTGCTCGGCCACAACGTGAAGGTCGGCTACTTCTCCCAGCATCGCGAGGGGCAGCTCACGCCGGGCCGCACGGTCCTGCAGGAAGCGATGAACGTCGGCCGCAGCAACGGCGATCTCTTCACGCGCACCGTCCTCGGCACGTTCCTGTTCCCCGGCGACATGGTGCACAAGAAGGTGGACGTGCTCTCGGGCGGAGAGAAGAGCCGTCTGCAATTGGCCAAGCTGCTCCTGGATCCGCCGAACGTGCTGCTCCTCGACGAGCCCACGACCCACCTCGACCTGACCAGCGTCGAGGCCTTGGTCGGAGCTCTCAAGAAGTTCGACGGCACGATCTGCGCCATCAGCCACGACGTCTACTTCCTGAACGGCGTCGCCGACCACGTCGTGCACGTCGTCCAAGGCAAGATCACCGTGTTTCCCGGAAACTTCGAGTACTTCCAGCACCGGCAGGCCCAGCTCGACGCCGAGGAGGCGAGGAACAAGCCGGCGCCGACGGCGGAGCAGAAGGCCGCGGCCGAGGCCGAGAACCTGTACGAGGCCGGCAAGGAGGCGCGCCGTCGCGCCAAGTCGCTGGAGAAGGCCAAGGCCGAGCTCGAGCGCCTGCACGCGGAACTGGAGAAGCTCGCGCACGACATGTCCGATCCCAAGCTGTACGAGGACTTCGAGCGCGTGACCAAGGTCGGCGAGGACATGGAGCGCGTCCAGGCCGCCGTGCAGGCCAAGGAAGAGGAAGTTCAGCGCCTGAGCGCCTGACTGCGCCGGACTATCCCCGGGGATAGTCCGGACTCGCTTCGGAGCGAGCGCCAACTTACTCCGGAGTAAGTTCCTCGGACTGTGATAGGATTGGGCGCATGTCCCGTCTTCTGGCCCTACTCCTGATCGGCGCGCCGCTCGCGCTCGCCGCCACCAACGAGCAGGCCGCGTCCGCGGCGTCGGCGCGGTTCGACGGCGGAAAATCCTCGGGATCGGCGGATCGAGTGTCCGCTCCGCCCGCGCCCCCGGCTCCGCCGGCCAAGCCGCTCTCGAAGAGCGACGACGCGTTCATCGAGGACTTGTCTCGTCGGAGCTTCCGGTTCTTTTGGGAGCAGGCCGACGCGAAGACCGGCCTCGTCGCCGACCGTGCCGGGGCCGACGGCAAGGCTCCGCGCATGACGGGCACGTCTCACGTCGCCAGCGCCGCCTCGACGGGCTTCGGCCTCAGCGCCCTGTGCGCCGCGGCCGACCGCGGGTGGATCGCGCCGAAGGAGGCGCGCGAGCGCGCCAGGCTCACGCTCCGCTTCCTGAAGGACTCGGCGCCGCAGGAGCACGGCTTCTTCTATCACTTCATCGATTCCCGCACCGGGGCCCGCGTCTGGAACAGCGAGGTCTCGTCCATCGACACCGCGCTGCTGCTGACGGGCGCGCTCACCGCCAAGCAGTGCTTTTCCGACGATCCCGAGATCTCGTCGCTGGCGGCCGCGCTGTACGAGCGCGTCGACTTCCCGTGGATGATGCAGGGCGAGCCGCCCCTGCTCTCGATGGGCTGGACGCCGGAGCGCGGCTTCATCCCCGCGCGCTGGGACTCCTACAGCGAGCACATGATGCTCGACCTGCTCGCCATCGGCTCGCCGACTCATCCCATATCGCCCGAAGAATGGGATCGCTGGAGACGCGACTACGTCACGTACTCGAGCTTCACTTACGTCGCGGGGGATAAACCGCTTTTCATCCACCAATATTCCCAAGCGTACGTCGACTTCCGCGGCAAACATGATTCGCACAAGATCGATTACTTCGAGAACTCGGTCAAAGCGACGTTGGCTCAGCGCTCGTTCTTTATGGATCTGTCCAAAGAGTTCCCAACCTATTCCCAGGACGTCTGGGGACTCACGGCTTCCGACAGCGCTCATGGCTATATCGCGTGGGGGGCTCCTCCTCGCGACCCGCGCATCGACGGCACCGTCGTCCCCTGCGCCGCCGGCGGCTCGCTGATGTTCACGCCCGAGGAGTCCATCGCCGCCCTGCGCGCCATGAAGGAGCGCTACGGCCGGAAGGTCTACGGCCGCTACGGCTTCGTCGACGCGTTCAATCCCGCGACGGGCTGGACGGATCAGGACGTGATCGGCATCGACCAGGGCATCACCTTGCTCAGCGCCGAGAACCTGCGCGGCGGGAAGGTCTGGAGCTGGTTCATGAAGAACCCCGAGATCGGCCGCGCGATGAAGAACGTCGGCTTCGAGGAGAACCGCCCGTGAGACTGATGCTCGCCTTGCTGCTCTGCGCCGTCCCCGCGTCCGCCGCGCTGAACGCCGGAGTCGAGGCGCGCATCCAAAAGCTCCTTGACTCGACGACGCTCGAGGAGAAGCTCGGCCAGCTGCAGCAGCTGGGCGGCCCCGTCGAGGGCTCGCCCGAGCTCGTCGACCTCGCGGCCAAGGGGCGGCTCGGCTCGACCTTGAACGTGCGGGGCGGCAAGAACGTCAACGCCATCCAGCGAGCGGCGATGGAGAGATCGCGTCTCAAGATCCCGCTCCTGTTCGGCTTCGACGTCATCCACGGCTACCGCACCGTGTTCCCGATCCCGCTCGCGATGGCCTCGAGCTGGGATCCGGACGTCGTCGAGAAGGCGTCGCGCTTCGCCGCCCAGGAGGCCGCGCTCGACGGACTGCGCTGGACCTTCTCGCCGATGCTCGACATCGCGCGCGATCCGCGCTGGGGCCGCGTCGCGGAGGGCGCCGGCGAGGATCCGTTCCTCGGCGCGGCGATGGCGCGCGCCTACGTGCGCGGCTACCAGGGCGCGGATCCGAGCGCGCCCGGCAGCCTCGCCGCCTGCGCCAAGCACTGGGTGGGCTACGGCGCCGCGGAGGCCGGCCGCGATTACTCGACGACCGAGATCTCCGAGCGCACCTTGCGCGAGATATACTTCCCGCCGTTCAAGGCCGCCGTCGACGCCGGCGCGCTGACGTTCATGAGCGCGTTCAACGACCTCGACGGCGTGCCGTCCTCGGCGAACCGCTTCACGCTGACCGACGTCCTGCGCGGCGAGTGGGGCTTCGCCGGCCTCGTCGTCAGCGACTGGGACGCCGTCTCCCAGCTGATCCCTCACGGGATCGCCGCCGACGGAGCGGAGGCCGCGCGCAAGGCGCTGACGGCGGGCGTGGATATGGAGATGGACAGCCGCCTCTACGCCGCGAACCTGCCCAAGCTGATCGAGGGCGGCAAGGTCCCCGTCTCGGCGGTCGACGAGGCCGTGCGCCGGATCCTGCGCGTCAAGATGGCGCTGGGGCTTTTCGAGCGTCCGTACGCCGACGAGACCAAGGCGTCCGCGGCGCCGGACGAGGCGGCGCGCCTCGCCGCCCTCGCGGCGGCGGAGCGCTCGATGGTCCTGCTCAAGAACGACGGCGGCGTCCTGCCCTTCCCCAAGGATTTGAAGAAGCTGGCCGTGATCGGCCCCGTCGCCGACGACGGCCTGGCCGCGATCGGCTCCTGGGCCGGCGACGGCCGCTCGACGGAGGCCGTGACCGTGCTCGCCGGCCTTCGCGCCGCCGTGCCGGACGCGGAGATCACGTACTCGAGCGGCTGTTCCATCACGGGCGACTCCGGCGCCGGCATCGCCGACGCCGTCGACGCGGCCTCGCGCGCCGACGCCGTCGTGCTCGCTCTCGGCGAGGCCGGGGACATGACGGGGGAGGCCTCTTCGCGCGCGCACATCGATCTTCCGGGCCGTCAGCTCGAGCTCGCCAAGGCCGTCCTCGCCGCGGGCAAGCCGACCGCGGTCGTCCTGCTCAACGGCCGCCCGCTGACGATCCCCGCGCTGGCCGAGAAGGCCCCCGCGATCCTCGAGGCGTGGCAGCCCGGCACCGAGGCCGGCCGCGCGATCGCCGACGTCTTGTTCGGGGACGCGAGCCCGGGCGGCAAGCTGCCGATGACTTTTCCGCGCACGCTCGGCCAGGTGCCGCTGTACTACGACCACAAGAACACCGGGCGTCCGCCGGAGGACGACGACCACTACACCTCCAAGTATCTCGACGCGCCGGCGACGCCCCTGTTCCCGTTCGGCTGGGGCCTGAGCTACACGGAGACGCGCCTGAGCAATCTCGCGGTCTATCCCGCGAAGATCCAGCCCGACCAGAAGGCGGACGTCACCGTCTTCGTCGAGAACACGGGCAAGCGCGCGGGCGACGAGGTCGTCCAGGTGTACATCCGCCGGCGCGCCGCGAGCGTCACCCGGCCGGTCGCCGAGCTCAAGGGCTTCCTGCGCGTCACGCTCAAGCCGGGCGAGAAGCGCCGTCTCGACTTCAACCTCGGGCCGAAGAAGCTCGGCTTCTACGGCCTCGACATGAAGTACTCCGTCGAGCCGGGCGACTACGAGATCACCGTCGGCACCAGCTCCGTCGGCGGACTGACCGCGAAGCTGTCCGTCGCGAAATAACCGGGCGGGCGCTTGACATCGAACATAAGTTCGATTACCCTGTTGGGATGGACGCTCCGCGCGGCCGGGGAACCGGCCTCAACCCGACGAACCGCTTCGACGCGCTCGCCTGCGAGTGGGAGGAGTCCGCGGACCCGGCGGAGAGGCCCGCGCCGAAGACGCGCTTCTACCGTGACGCGTCCAAATCGATTCTCGTCAAGAACGACAGCCCCGACATCCCGTTCAACTGGAGCCTGAACCCGTACCGCGGCTGCGAGCACGGTTGTATCTATTGTTACGCGCGCCCCTACCACGAATATCTCGGCCTGTCCTCCGGCGTCGACTTCGAGTCGATGATATTCGTCAAGGAAGACGCCCCCGAATTGCTTCGGGCCGAATTGGCCAAACCTTCATGGGAGCCCGAGACCATCGCCCTCGGCGGCGTCACCGACGTGTATCAGCCTATCGAACGGAAACTGGAGATCACGCGGCGCTGCTTACAGGTATTAGCCGACGCTCGCCATCCGTGCGGCTTGGTGACGAAGAACCATCTCGTGACGCGCGACGCCGACGTGCTCCAGGAGCTCGCCAAGCTCAAGCTCGCGCGCGTGTTCGTCTCGCTGACCACGCTCGACCCCGAGCTCGCGCGCCTGATGGAGCCGCGCGCTTCGACGCCGGGCAAGCGGCTGGAGGCGATCGGCGCGCTCGCGAAGGCCGGCGTCCACGTCGGCGTGATGACCGCCCCGCTGATCCTCGGCCTCAACGACCACGAGCTCCCCGCCCTGCTCGAGGCGGCCGCGGGCGCCGGAGCGATCTCGGCGGGCTACGTCCCGCTGCGCCTGCCCCATCAGCTCGGCTCGTTGTTCGAGGACTGGCTCGGGCGCCATTATCCCGACCGCAAGGAGAAGGTCCTCAATCAGATCCGCTCCCTGCGCGGCGGCGCGCTGAACGACCCGCGCTTCGGCTCGCGCATGCGCGGCTCCGGCGTCTTCGCCGACCATCTCGCCCAGCTTTTCGCGCTGACCTGCCGGCGCGTCGGCCTCAACCGCGACCGCTTCGCTCATGCGATGAGCGGCGAGCATTTCCGCCGGCCGCTCGCGAACGGCCAGCTGCGATTACTATAATGACTGATGGCCTGGCGCTCACCCTCGCGCGCGTGGTACGCGCTGATCCTGGCGGGCGCCGCCGCGTCCGTCCTCCTCGGGATCCCCGTCGAGGAGCGCATGGCGGTCCTTCCCGTCGCGGGCCAGAGGCTGGCCGGCCAGCGGACCATCCACGGCATCCAAGGCGGCGGCGACGGCCCGCGCACCACGCAGAAGATCGGCTCCGCCAAGGGCGCGCGCACCGCGCAGTACGGCTTCCAGAATTTCGGCGGCGATAAGCTCGAGGTCGACTTCTCGATCCCCGAGAAGGACTTCGCCGACTATAACGACGCCTGGGGCTACACGGAGGGGGGGCTGGACGCCGTGAAGGCCTGGCGCAACCGCGCCCGCCAGGACGCGCTCAAGGCGGCCGTGGCCAAGCATCAATCCCAGTCCCAGCTCGACGCCGCCATCGCGGACGTCGAGAAGCAGTACAAGGCGAAGCAGAAGGAATATCTCTCGGGGCGGGGTTTCGCGCTCGAGCCGGGCGGCGTCGTCGAGGTGGACATGCCCGCTCTCGTGCGCAAGAACGGACCGCTGATCAAGCCGCTGGCTCAGGAGTTCGGCGCGATCGCCGAGAAGCGCAAGTACGCCGCGCTCGACGTCGTGGGCGCGGTCCTCTCCTTCGTGCAGACGGCCATGTTCTACAAGGAGCCGGACGCCGTCGATCCGAGCGGCAAGCACACCGGCGGGCTCCTCCCGCCCCTCACGTCCGTCGCGCTCGGCTGGGGCGACTGCGACACCAAGACGGGCGTGCTCGCCTCCATCCTCTCCAATTGGCCGCAGATGAAGACGGTCGGCGTCTCGGTGCCCGGCCACTATCTGATGGGAGTCGTCCAGGTGCCCGACAAGGGCGACGCGTTCATCGAGTACCGAGGCCTTCAGTACACGCTGCTCGAGCCCGCCGGACCCGCGTGGCTGCCGCCCGGCCGCGTCGGCGAGGAGACGTCCGCCCTGCTCGGCGGACGGGACGGCTACAAGATCGACCCGTTCTTTTAAAGGAGACCCAATGCCCGCAGCCCGCTTCGCCGTCAGCTTCTTCCACTTCCTGCTCATGGTCGTGATGTCCGGGGTCGTGATCTACTGGACCTACCGGACGTTCATCCGCGCCAATCCCGACTTCGACATGGAGGAGGAGATCACGAAAGGCAACGTCGCGGTCGGCCTGCTCGTGGGCACCATCGTCTACAGCGCCTCGCAGATCCTCATGGCGGGAACGGACTCCTCGTTCCAGATGATCCGCATGCACATCCTCGCGCCGACGGAGGCCAACGCGAGCCTCGCGGGGCTGCTCGGGCGCATGGCGGCGCACCTGGCGATCTCGATGGGCCTGGCGGTCGTCTCGATCTCGCTGACCCTGCGCCTGTTCGGGCGGCTGTCGCGCCGCATGCACGCGGGCAAGGAGCTGCAAAAGGGCAACCTCGCCGTGGGCATCCTGCTGTCGAGCGTCGTGCTCGTGTCCTCGATCTATATAAAGGACGGCGTCACCTCGCTCATGAAGGCTCTCACGCCCCAGCCCTCGTTCGGCGATATCCAGGTCGTCAAATAGCTCCCATGCCGCGCCGCGTTTCAGCCGCCGCGCTCCTCGCGGCGCTCTTGTCCGCTTCCGCCGCCGCGTCCGCGCCGCCGGGGAGCGTCGAGGCCTGCCTCGAGTCGGCCGCGCTCCAGCCGCGCACCGCGTTCGACGTCGTCGTGTCCTCGTATCCGACGCTCGTCGAGCGGCGTCTGGGCATCAAGGAGATCAACCGGCTGCGCCCGGCCCAGCCCCCGCCGCGGAGCATCGCTCACGGCATGTCCATCGCCGACTACAAGCTGGACTACACCGTGCGCAGCGAGGCGACCTGCTGGAAGCCGGGCGGCCACGCCTGCGCGTGGCTGGGCAGCGTGGTCGTCGACCTCACGCCGGCCGACATCCGCATCTACATCCCCAAGGAGTACCGGCCCTCGAGCTGCGAGGCCAAGCAGCTCTTGAAGCATGAGATGCAGCACGAGCGCCTGCACCGCGCCGAGCTTCTGAAAGCGGCCGAGCGCATGCGCGCCGCGCTGACTCGCGCGAAGAACCTTCCGGGGCCGCTGACCCCCATCAACGCGTCCTCCCCGGAGGAAGCTTACTCCCGCCTGAAGAAGATGGTCGACGCGGTCGTGAGGCCGATCTACGAGGACTTCCTGAAGAGCATCGCGGCGCAGCAGGAAGCCTTGGACAACCCCGGCGAATATCGCCGGCTCGGGGACGCTTGTTCGGGCTGGATCCGGACTTGAGGGAAGACGCGTCTAGGCCTTAAGACCCTTTTATCAAATCGCGGTCTGTGATATTATTTTCAATAGCCTGTCACTGTTGTCATTCACCGGTCAGGCTGGAGGCAGGATGCAGAATAAAGTCCGGAATGCCGTCATCATCATCGTTCTTTGCCTGATCGGCGCGTACAAGATGTACAAGCCCGTTCAGAACCCCACTCTGGCGATGCCGCCCGCGGACGAGATCCGCGACGCCGTCGCGGGCAACTCGGTCGGGAACAACCGCCCGACGGACGCCTCGCTCCACCTCTCGAACACCGGCGACGACCAGCTGCGCGACTCCGTCGCGGGCAACGCGATCCCCGGCACCCATCAGAACGGCGCGCCGCACGGCAACACCGAGGATCAGACGCCTCCTCCTCCCCGCGGCGGCGACCACAACGGCATCGGCGGCCTGAACAGCCCGAACCCCGGCTCGCAGCTTCCGCCCGGCGGCGGGCCGCTCTCGCCCGCGGGTCCGACGACTCAACAGCGCCCGCTGTGAGCCGGTAGAGACGAACGCCGAACGAAGCCCAGCCCCCTCGGGGGGCTGGGCTTCGCTTTTCCGACGCATCCGAATTAAATAAGGTCTTCACAGCCTAAAGCCGAGAAAAGGAAACCATGCGAAAGCTGACCGCCGTCGCCGCCCTCTGCCTGCTCGCCGCTCCCGTCCGCGCCAACCTGACCGACTGGGATTGGCTGACTCAATACAAGCAGCCGAACATGCACTACGGCCAGCTCGCGCTCCATCCCTACTACAAGCTCTCGGAGATGTACGACTCGAACATCTTCCTCGTCCCGCACGATCAGCCCGGCGGCCAGGTCGGCGGCGGCGTCAAGAGCTCGTGGATCACCAAGAACGACCTCGGCCTGGAGACGAACCTGCCCTGGCAGCACGTCAACAACCTGAGCCTGGGCTACGACTTCGAGCACGACCATTACACGGAACAGCCGTCGGTCAACGACACGATCAACCAGGCCGCGCACGCGGACTTCGTCCGCGAGGGCGCGCAGGGCATGACGTACAAGGCCGGCGACCAGTACATCAACACGACGGACCAGGCCTTCTCGGAGCTGATCCAGCGCGAGCGCCGCTGGAACAACCGCGTCTACGCCGAGGCCGACTACACGCCCAAGAACGGCCGTCTGGCGTGGGGCGTCGACGCCGATCACGAGACCGACAAGTACCTCGACCCGACGCTCGGCGCCGGCTTGAACCGCTACCAGGAGGACTTCGGCGGCAACGTCGGCTACATGGTGCAGCCGAAGACGAAGTTCTACGTCTCCTATCACCGCGGCATCATCCACTACACCGTCAATCCCGCCCCGGGGACGCCGGAGAAGGACAACAAGTCCCACACCGTGGCCGCCGGCATCACCGGCAAGCTCACGGACAAGATCGAGGGACAGGTCGAGGGCGGCTACGTCTATCGCGACTACAGCGTCGCGCCGACGGCCGGCTCCTCGCGCGTGCACCGCTCCGGCACCGCCGCGACGAGCGTGACGTACCATCCGGACGAGTACTCCAAGATCGCGCTGACGCTGTCTCGCTATCTCCAGGAGTCGATCGACCCGAACAATCCGTTCTACTACTCGAACAACATCGCCGTCGACATGGACCACAAGTTCCCGTACAAGTTCACGGCCGGGATCAACTTGGCGATGGGCATCGACCAGTATTCCAACGCCCAGACCTTCGGGACGACCACGCAGCGGCGGCGCGACGACCTGTACCAGGGCGGCGCCTGGGTCGAGTACGACATCCAGAAGTGGCTGTCGACGGGCCTGGCCTACGTGTATCGCGAGCGCGACTCGACGCTGTCGGGGCAGTTCAACTACCAGGACAGCCAGGTGACCTGGAACGCGGCGCTGAAGTTCTAAGCTTCGGCGCGCGCTGCGTTCCAAACGGATCGCGGGCTCTCGTGGCCGCGCTTTGGCGCAAGCCTAGCGCTCGCCGCCGCGGCGTCTCAAGACCTGAATTCGCGCGCGATGCTTGAAGGTTCGCCGCAGGCGATAACTTCGGTCAATGAGCCGGGACCTGTGCGGATATCTTCCGCACCTGAGATACCCTCGTCATAAGATCGAGCATGTGAGGCGCACCCAAGATGACAAGAATCCAAAAAGGAACGAGGTGGTGGCGGGTGGCGGTCCCATAATTGATTGTCCCAAGAGACCAAAGAAACGACATCGCGATAAACAGGGTGAGAAGAAAACCTTTTACCTGGGAGAGTGATTCGGACTCCCTGGAGAGCCACGACTTCAAGGAAAAATAGAGAAGCAGAATGCGGAACCATGCTTCGAGCTCGCCATAGACATCCAATCCCGTTCTGATCTGCCAAGGCATCGGAGACAGCATGTAGTAGATATAGACCAGCGGCGCGCTCGCTGCAAAGGCGATGGGAGAGCTGCTGTCGAGCTTGACCCCGTATGAAGCTCGGGCATCCTGAGCCGAGTGCTCTCGATAATCCGCCGCGTAACTCATGGCTTCGCCATCCGCCACGCGATCGAGCGTGGATGTTCTCGGTAAACGATGGGTCAGGACGGCGGCGCAAAACCCGGCCAGGACGACAGTTGTTATGGCCAGACCGAAGAGCTTCGGCAGCGTTAGGGTCGAGTCGCTCTTTCCCATGCGAGCAAGCAGAGCATAAGGGATTAGAATGACGGCGAAGAGAGCAAGACCGCTGTGCAGGCTGCCCATGAGGCAAGCCGAAAGAAGGCCCGCGAGCATCGCTCCAGGTTTCGCGTAGAGTCGGAAACGAAGGAAGCTGTAGACGCTGTACATAAAGAACAGGATTTCCCACGCCTCACGTACCGTGTAGGAGCCGTACAGGGCAGCGGGCGGGAGGAGCCCGAAAATGAGAACGCAAGCGACGCGATGTCGGTCGATTTTCAGCAGATCCATCGTCCGGACCAGAACGACGCAGGAAAAGGCATAGGCGAGGACCGACGTTTCCTCTCCGAAGAAATGAGACGGTCCGACGAGGGAGTAGGCCATGGCCAGCATGGACGTGTAGAGTTGAGAGCCGATCGTGAAACTAAATCCTCCACCGGAGGCGATGGCGACCGCGTCGGAATGAAAGCTGGCGGCGTCGGACTCGGCGCCGAAGAGGGGCCCATAGTGCGCATTCGCCAGCGCGATCAAGTGGTGGATGATAAGCGTCCCCCAGATCGCGAGGACGATCCCAGGACGGCGTTTGATTGGGAGGAGGATTGCCACGACGGCGAAAGTGAGGTAAAGAAGCAGCCAGCCTGCCCAATCCTGGGGGATCAGAATGATGGGCGCGGCCATGACGACGGCGAGAGCCAGAAAAATCACGCGTGCCATGATACTAAAACCTATGGGTCTCGGCCGTGCGCTCAATCCGCCTTTCGTTTTGCTAACTTGGTAGCGAACGATGTTCACATCCTCGGCGTGATCGCGCCCCTTCTCTTCGCTTTGGCGGCGACGTCGGCGGCGGCCGTGTCGGCGCCGGCCGTGTCGGCGCCGGCGACGGTGACGGTCGTCTGCCGCGGCGGAGCGCCCGTCCTTCCGATCGTCGTGGGACCGAAAGCTTCCGCCGCGACGCTTCGTATCGCTCGGGATCTCTCCGATCGCCTTGGCCGCGTTTGCGGACGGGCTTTCGTCGTCGAGGCGGGGGATGGATCTCGTGGCCTGGCCCTCGGAACGGCGGCGGATTTCCCGGTCCTCGCGCTCAGCGGAGAATTCGACGCCGAGGAGCCGATGCGCCGTGAGCAGTACGTCTTGCGCTCCGACGCGCACGGCCTCATCGTGGTGGGCGCGACCGATGCGGCGGTCGCGGATGCCGCGGCCGACCTGCTCTACAGGGTCGGCTGGCGTCGGTACTTTCCGGGTCCGTCTTGGGAGATTGTCCCGCGCAACCCGGATCTCAAGCTCGCCGTTACCGTCAAGACCGCGCCTGCTTTCGCTTCCCGCGACATATGGTACGGCTGGGGGATGAGCGACGGAAATCGGGCAGCCTTCGCGGAATGGGAGCGCATGAACCGCCTGCCCGGGGCCTTTGACCTTCGGACGGGACACGCATTCGAGGACATCATCGCGCGACACAAGAAAGAGTTCGACGAGCATCCGGAGTATCTGGCCCTCGTTTCGGGGCGGCGCATCTCGACGAAGTTCTGCCTCTCAAACCCCGCCGTTCGCCGCCTGATCGGTGATGACGTGCTTGCCCAGTTCGCGCGCGATCCGGCCCAGGAAAGCGCTTCGATCGAGCCGAGCGACGGCGACGGCTGGTGCGAGTGCCCGGCTTGCCGGGCGCTGGGTTCACCCAGCGACCGCATGCTGGCTCTCGCCAATGAAGTGTCTCAGCGGCTGGAGAAAGGGCATCCGGGGAAGTACGTCGCCTTTTACGCCTATAATCTCCACGCCGCGCCGCCGACTGTCGCGGCGCGCGAGAGGGTGATCGTCAGCGTGGCGACCGCTTTTCTGGCGAAGAATCACACACCCGAGGAATATCTGGAAGGCTGGCGCCGCCAAGGAATTAGGCTGCTCGGTTTGCGGGAGTATTACGGCGTCTTCCAGTGGCACCGCAGCTTGCCTGGGCGCATGAACGGCGCGAACCTGGATTATTTGGCCAAATCTCTCCCGCGCTTTCACGCGCTGGGCGTGCGCCTGGTCTCCGCTGAAGCCGGAGAGGATTGGGGCGCCAACGGCCTTGGGTACTACGTCGCTTCACGGCTTTTGTGGGATCTCTCGGAGGACTCTCGAGTCGACGCGATCCGCGAGGACTTCCTCGAAAAATCCTTCGGCTCCGCCAAAGCGCCGATGAGTCGGTTTTACGCGCTCACCGACGGCTCTCATTCCCTGAAGGGCACGGAGATTCCCGCCGGGATGATTTCATCCATGTACGCTCGTTTGGCTGAGGCCCGAGGGGCGACGACGGATCCCTCCGTGCGCCGCCGGCTCGACGACCTGGTCCTCTACACGCGGTACGTCGAACTCTACGCGGCGTACGACTCGTCGCTGAGCGGCCGGCAAAAGGCCTTCGACGTTCTTGTGCGCCACGTCCGCCGCATGCGCGGGCGCATGATGGTTCATCTCCGCGCCCTGGAAAATTACCGTCCTAGGTACGAGCCGACGATGACCGTGCCCTCGGACGACGGCGCCGGAGACTACTCCTCGGACGAAGTCGCGGAGATTCTGCGCCGGGGCGTTCTGCGGAGGACGTTGTGAAGGACTTCCGGCAGCGTACCTCATCCGGCCTGTTCTGGAGCGTGGTGAGCCAGATCAGTTCACAAGCGGTGCTGCTGCTCTCGACCGTCGTCTTGTCGCGCTTGCTGACGCCGCACGACTTCGGGATCGTGGCGACCTCGTTGATTTTCGTGAACTTCGCGATGGTCATCGCCGGCACCGGTTTCGCGGCTTCGTTGGTTCAGCGTCCGGAACTGACCGAAGACCATCTCTCCTCGATTCACTGGTTGAACATCGCCGTGGGGATGCTGCTCATGGCGTGCCTTCTCGCCGCGGCGCCGATCATCGCCCGTATCTACGGCGAGCCCGACCTGAACGGCATGATCAAGCTCATCTCGGCCGTTTTTGTGATCAATTCGATGGGGATCGTGCACATGAATCTCTTGACCCGGAGCTTGGACTTCCGCGAGCTCGCAAAAGTGGAGGTTTCCTCGTCGTGGATCGGAGCGCTGGCTGCCGTCTTCCTCGCCAGGCGAGGCTGGGGCGCGCAGAGCATCGCTGGTCAATCGGTCGTCACCGCTCTTGCGGCGCTCGCCGCATACTGGATTTTCTGCCCGTGGCGCCCACGCGTCGCCTTCAGCTTGAAGGCGATCAAGGAGCTTTGGGGGTTGGGTTCGCGCAATACGTTCGGCAACGTCACCGAATATTGGGTCCGAAATGTGGACAACCTTCTGGTCGGCTACCGTCTTGGTCAAGCTCCTCTGGGCGTCTACACACGCGCTTACGCCGTCATGCTCTTCCCCTTGTCGCGCGTCACCGCGGTGGTGTCTCGCGTGATGTTTCCTGCGTTTTCTCTGATCCAAAATGATATCGATCGTCTGCGGGCGCTGTTCTTGAAAATCACGCGCATCATCGCCCTGATAACGTTTCCGATGATGCTCGGCGTTTTCGCGAGCGCGGTCGACTTTACCGCCACCATTTTCGGGTCCCAATGGGGAGCGATGGTTCCCATCCTTCGGATCTTGGCGTTGGTGGGCATGGTTAACTCCATCACCTCTCTTTACAACTCCGTTTATCTTGCCCGCGACCGCATGGCCCTATATCTGCGAGTCTCCTTGCCCATCCAAGCCTTCCAGGTTGTCGGCATCGTCGTCGGCCTGAAGTGGGGGATTGTCGGGGTCGCAACCGGCTACGCCGTGACCACTTTGGCGGGAGCTCCGATCATGTGCTACTACGGAGGCGGCCTCATGGGGATGAGCGTCTTAGAATATTTTTCAAATCTCCGAGGCATTCTACTCTCTGCCGCCGTCATGGCGTTCGCCGTGGCCGAACTCGCTCGCGTCGTTTCCCCGGTGTTACCGGCTCCGGTGCGTTTGTCGATCGAGGTAGCTGCGGGAGCCGTCGTCTATATCGGCCTTCTGAAGGCCTTTTCTGTTCAGGCGTTCACTGATTTTGTCGACGAGGCGCGACGCCGCGTGAATGGGATAGCGGCCCTCCAGTTGTGAAGCGCCCCTTGTGTTCGAGGGGGACCTCAGTTATGCTGGGTCCGTGCGGACGGCGAATATAAAAAAATTGGCCATACCGGCGAAGTGCTTTCTTATTGGGGCGCTTCTGGTGGCCATGACGCCCGATGCGTCAAGCCTGATCGTCCATTACTATTCGATCCACCGGTATTTGACGATGCTGGCCTTGCTCGGGATTTGGGTCGCGAGCTTTGGGGGGGCGTGCTTGGCGGGCTTGGCGCAGAGTCTTACGGTCCGATGCCTTTGGGGGGTCTCGCTTGGGCTCGCCGGATTCCTCGCCAGTTCTTACTCCGCGATCACCAAGACGAATATTCAGTGGGATGCCCTGCAGTTGATTTTGGGGAACACATTCCTCGCTCGGGGCGTCGTCGACACGTATGGCCAAGAACTTCTGCTTCCCGCGGCCCTGAATCTTTGCCTCGCCCTGGTCGTCATCCTGCCGCCCGCGGTGCCGCGCTGGAAGGGCCGTTGGATCGCTTTCTCACCGCTTTTGCCGGCGTTGATGATTTTCGCGGTCTTTTGCGCGACGATGGGGGACGGGGTATCCGGGCTTCCGTCCCCATTCAGTCTCCTCGGATTGCTTCCAGGCTTTCTCATCAATGGTTCGCATCCGATGCATAATCCCGTCCTGGCCGAGGCGTTGCGGGATCCCCCAGCCGCGAGAAATATCCTCTTCATCGTCGACGAGAGCGTTCGCGGGGATTTCATCGATCTAAATATGGATCAAGGGACGACGCCTTACCTCAAATCGATGAAGGGGAGCATAATCAATTTCGGGATCGTTTCCTCCGCCGCCAATTGCAGTGCCTCGAGCAATAGCATTATGAGGCTGGGCGCGAACCCTGCGTCAATGTCCGGCGGGAAGGATATCCGCGCCAACCCGACGATTTGGCGATATGCCCATCAGGCGGGCTTCCAGAATATCTACATCGATGGCCAGTCGACCGGCGGGACACTTCAAAACAACATGGACGAGGCTGAGCGGAAGCTCATAGACAGATTTATCCAGCCAGGCGGTCCGCTCGAGGGGCGAGACATGGCGGCTGCCGGCGTTCTGACGGGATTGCTCCGAGAGCCAGGGCGCCATTTCGTTTACCTCAACAAGTATGGCGCTCATTTCCCATATCAATCGGGATATCCGCAAGATAAGGCGGTGTTCTCGCCGCACATGGTGGAGAATGAAGAGCTTGTTGATCGAGAGAGGATGGTGAACTCGTACAAGAATAATATCCACTGGAGCGTCGACGCATTCTTCAAGAAACTTCTTCCGCAGATGAATTCCCGGGATACACTGATTATCTACACATCGGACCACGGCCAAAACCTCCTGGACGACGGAATCCCAGTCACGCACTGTCGTGCGCATCGACCGCTCTCAGAGGAAGCCGAGGTCCCGCTATTTATTTTCCCTCCGAACGAAAAGCTCTCCAAAGAATTCCAGGAAGCGGCGCGGCTGAATCATGATCGAGCCAGCAGTTTCCAAATATTTCCCACGATTCTGCAGCTCATGGGATACGACCCGAAGGCCGTCAGTCGATCCTATTATTCGACGCTCTTCGAGAGCGTGACTGCGCCGGTAGGTTTCGCCTCGGGAGGAATTTTCGGGGCGTTTGGAAGCAGGCCTAACTGGAATAGATTCCGCTTCCCTAGCGAAGCGCCGATCGGCGGCGAAGGGAGCATAGCCGTCGGGAAATGATGCGACGGCGCCAGGTCGAACCGCGCTCCAGGCTGCGGCAGGGCGTTCGGCTTGATCGTCATTGACAGGCGCACGGGGGCCGCTTATACTTCACAATCTCTATGAGCCGCATTGAGTTTCTGAACCGAATTAAAACGGATATACTAGCTCGCATGTTCCGACGTTGCCTCTTGCCTTTGTCCCTTGCCATTGTCGCGAGCGGGTGCTTCCTTCCGCACCCTCAAGAATCCGCGAAATCCGGCGCGTCGGAGTCTGCGGTGGCATCCGCCGTCGAACCTGCTTCGGTCCAGATCGACTCGGCGACCGCGGCCGCTGCGGCCGCGAAAGAGGCCGCGGCGATCGCCTCGGCAATACAGCAGGTCGCCCGCTCGAAGAACGATTACCGCCTGGCGCCCGCGGATCTCGTCGACGTGACGGTCTATCAAGAGCCGGACATGAACCGCAAGGTCCGCGTCAACACGAACGGGACCGTCGCCTTGCCGCTCATCGGCTCGATCAAGATCGGGGGGATGACCTTGATCGACGCGCAGGCTGGCATCGAAGCGAAGCTCGCCAAGTTCCTCGTCAGCCCGCAAGTCTCGTTGTTCATCGAGGACTACGGCAACAAGACGATCTTCGTGATGGGCGAGGTCCAGAAGCCCGGCTCGTATCCGATCCCGACCGAGTCGCGCATGACGGTTCTGGAGGCGATCAGCACGGCGGGCGGCTTTACGCCGGTCGCGGCACAGGACCGGGCCCGGGTCCTGCGATACGTCAACGGCGCGAGCGTGACCTACAACATCAATACGAAAGAGATCACGCAAGGCCAGAAGGACAAGGACATGGTCCTGGAGCCGAACGACATCGTTTACGTCCCGCAGAGCTTTTTCTAAATGAAACCGATCCCGGAAGACGAGCAGGAAATCGAGCTGAGCCTTTCCGAGTATTTCGAGGTCATCTCGCGACGGCGCTGGATCGTTCTGCTGATCGCCTCACTCTCTTTCGGGGCCTCCGCGTACTACGCCTTCTACTCGGCGCCGGTGTTTCGGGCGACGACGACGCTCAGCATCGAAAAGGAGAGCGGCAACGCGGTCCAGGGTCAATACGTCGGCGAGGGCCAGGATGACGAATATTTCGAAACCCAGTTCAAGCTGATCGCCAGCGAGACGCAACTCCGCCGCGTCTACGCCGATCTGCAGCTGGCCGACACGAAGGAGTTTTTCTCGGGCCTGAAGTCCCTGAAGGACTCGGTCTCCGTCTTGCCGGTGCCTCACACGCGCCTGGCCAACGTCAATGCCGATAGCACGAGCCCGCAGCTCGCGATGAGGATTTCCAGCACGCTCGCGCAATACTTCGTCGAACAGAACCTCGCGAACAAAACGTTCATGTCGAAGGACGTACTCGATGCCCTGCAGAGTCGGACGAAGGGCGCGGACGCCGAAAAGATGAACGAGTCCCTGCCGGCCGTGGTCAACAACCGCCTGATCCAGGACATCAAGGCACAGATCTTCGCCGCCGAGGCGCAGCTCGCGGACCTGCGCATGAAGTACACGGACAGCCATCCCGCCATCATCTCCCTCAAGTCTCGCCTCGAGTCGATGAAGAAGGTCCTCAACAACGAGGTTGGGAACATCGTCCAAAGCCTCAAGACCGAGCTCTCTGGTCAGCTGCGCGCCAACAACGTGCGGATCATCGATATGCCCGCGCTGCCCGATCGCCCCATCCGCCCGCGGAAGGGCGTGGCCCTGACCTTTGGTTTGCTCGGAGGCCTGGCTCTCGGCGTCTTCGTCGCTCTGCTCATCGAGATGCTTGATCAGACCGTACGGACGCAGGACGACGTGGAACGGCGTCTCGGTGTTCCGTTCCTGGGTCTCATTCCCTACAACCGCCACAAGAAGGGTGCCCCGATCTACGGGCCGTTGCTCTCGTCCGACCCTTCGCTGACCAGCGAGGCTTTCCGCAACCTGCGGACCATGGTCGGCTTCACGTCCTCCGGCAAGGGCGAGGCGTCGCTGCTCGTCACGAGCAGCGTGCAAGAAGAAGGCAAGAGCTTCGTGGCGACGAACATGGCCGTCGTGCTGGCCCAGCTTGGCCAGAGGGTTTTGATCGTTGACGGCGACCTGCGGCGACCGCGTTTGCATCGCACGCTGCAGGCCTCAAACGAGAAGGGCTTGAGCGACTTCCTCTCCGGCGCGGTCCCCGATCCCGCCGTCGTCGTCCAAAGAACTGCGATCCCGCATCTCGACGTCGTGACCTGCGGTCCGCGCCCTCCGAACCCCGCCGAATTGCTGAATACGGAGCGCTTGGCCGAGTTCCTCGTTTGGGCGCGCGGGCGGTACGCTCGCGTCATCGTGGACTGCCCTCCCGTCTTCCCGATCAGCGACATCCTGATCTGGTCCCATCACGTCAAGCCCGTGATCTTCGTTTCGCGTTTCGGGCGCACGCGAGTGCCGCTGATCCGGACGGCGCTCGCGCGCCTGCGGCACAAGGACTCGAAGATCCTCGGCGGGGTGATCAACGGCGCGCGCCGCGGCACGATGACGTACGCCGACGGGCGCTACTACGAGCAGTACTACCGCGACTACGTCGACGCGGAGAAGTCGAAATAGAGCCCGCATGAGACCGCGCGTCTCCTCCGCCTTCCTGGAGGGGCTGCTGTACGTGCTGACCGCCTTCGGTCTCTTCGCCTTCGGCGCGGTGGAGCCTTGGTCGCGCGCCGTCCTGGAGCTGCTCGCCTTCGGCCTGGCCTTGGCCTGCGTCCTGCGCGGCTCCGCCGAGCTCCCGCCCGCGGCCGCCTCTTTTTGGCTGTTCCCGGCGGCCGCCGTCGCGTTAGGCCTCATTCAGCTCCAGCAATTCGTCCCGGCCGACGGCCCGCGGCCTTTGGCCCCCTTTACGACGTCGCCGCGGGCCACGGACTCTGCGATTCTGCTGTGGGCCGCCTACGCGGCCGTTCTATGGAGCGTGCCTCAGATCATCCGGACGCACGGCACGGCCCGCCGTTACGTCCGCGTCGTTTTCGGCCTCGGCGTCGCCCTCGCCGCGGTCGGTCTGCTGCAGCAGGCGACAGGAAATCACGAGATATACTGGCTGCGTGACGCAGCCGAGGCATTCCCGTTCGGTCCCTACTACAACCGCGATCATGCCGCGAACGTTCTCTTGATGTCGGCGATCGTGGGCGTGGGAATCTTCTTCTCGAAACCGGGGCTGGCGGGGCGCGGGCGGCGATTCGTCGCGGGCGGCTTCATCCTCCTCGTCGCGGGCGTTGTAGTCTGCGGCTCTCGGGGCGCGCTGTTCGCGGCGCTGCTCTCGGCCGCCGCGCTCGCGTTATTCGGCGCGGGCTTCGAGAGCAAGAAGCGGGAGCGTCGTCTGCGCGCAGCCGCCGCGCTGGCCGCCGCCGCCGCAGTCGTTTTCCTCGGCATCCAGTACGCGTCATCCACGGCCGACGCCGGCGCCCTCGTCGAGCGCTCCGTCATGGGGCGCCTGTCCATCTACGGCGACGCCTGGCGCTGGTGGCGGGACGCGCCGGTGTTCGGCACCGGCTTGGGCAGCTTCCAGACCGTCTACCCGTCCTATCAAGACCTCGAGCTCCGGGCGCTCGTCGCTCACGCGCACTGCGATTGGCTCGAGATCCTACTCGAGGCCGGGGCGCTCGGCGAGCTGTTGGCGCTAGCTGCCGCGGCGACGGCCGCGTTCGCCGCGGTCCGAGCCTGGCGCTCGGCCCGCTCGACGGAGATGCGCGCGCTGATCGGCGGCGCGCTGGCCGCCGTCGCGGCCTTTGCGGCTCACGCTTTGGTCGACTTCGTTTTCCAGATCCCCGGCAACGCCGTGATGCTCGCGGGGTTGGTCGGCTTTCTGCTCTCGGCGCCCGCGTGGATGGACAAGTCGACGGTCCGAGAACGCCCGCATCCGCCGTCGACGCCGGCGGTCCTGCTCGCGGCGGCCGGCTTCCTCGTCCTGGCCTTGGCGGCCGTCAAGCCCGCCGCCGCCGCGCGGCTCGCCGGCGCGGCCGGCGACGCGGCGGAGCGGGCCGAAAGGCTCGTGAAGGCTTACGGCTTGGATCCCGATCCGGCTTACCTGAAGAGCCTGGCCGAGCTGTGCGCGCGGAAGGAAGACGCCGGCGGGGCGGACGGTCTCAAGGCGCGGCGCGCGGGCCTGGGCTACGCCGAGGCGGCCGTGTCCTTCCTTCCGTTCGACACCGAGGCGCTCGAGCTCGCCGGGGGGGCCCTCTGGCGCCTCGGCCGCGCGCCCGACGCAGAGGCGCTGCTCAACGACGCGGCGTCCGTCCGATTCCCGGCCTTCAAGCCCGTCGGATTCGACACGGCGGCCGACGCGCAAGCCAAGCGGCAAAGGCTCGAGGCTTTGCGCGCTCTGGCCGGGAGCAAGCCGTGAGCCTGCGCCTGCCCAATCCGCTCAGCGCCGTCGTTTGGCTCGCGTTCTTCCTTCCGGCCGCGGCATGGGGAGGATGGCTCGACCGGGCTTTCGGCGCGGCGGTCGCTCTCTTGGGGCTGGCCGTCTTAATCTCCAAGGCCTCGCCGTGGGAGGCGCGCAAGCCGTCGGCGCTCGCGCTGCGCTTCTTCTTGATCCTCGAGCTTCTCTGGATCTTTTCCTTCCTTTATTCGGCGGCCTTCAAGGGAGCTCAGTTCTCGCCGCGAGGATATTTCGAGCTGACGAGGTACGCCATCTTCGGGGCTTTCGTCGTCCATCTGATCCGCCATTACGACGCCCGCGTGCGGACCGCGATGGAATGGGCCATGGTCGCGGCGCTGTACTCCGCGCTGATCGCGCCCGAGATCGATCCGCACGGCTGCGCGGCGCTTCTGACGCTGTGCTGGCTGCTCTTCTTTTCCCGGCTGCGCCTGCGTCTCGCCCATGTCGCGGCGGCGCTGGTCGTCGTCTTCTTCAGCGACTCGCTCGCGGCCTGGACCGCGGCTCTGTTCGTGCTCGGAGCGGCGCTGGCTGTCGCGTCATACCGCCTTCTCGCGAGACGACGGAACAAGCGTGCCGTCGCGGCGAGCCTCGCGCTCTATCTCCTCCTACTCGGCGGCGCCGCCGCGGGATCGCGCTTGAAGCCCGGCGCCGCCGCGGGCGTACCGGCCGCGACGGCCCGGCCGCGGGCGTTGCGGCTCATCTCGCGCTCTCCGATCTTCGGCTGGGGAGCCGCCGACCTCGAAGGGGTCTCGACGCAGGAAAACCAGTACGTCCTCTGGCTCCTCGAGGGCGGCGTTCTGGGGGCCGCAGTGATTCTGCTGGGAGTTCTGCTCGCGGGATATCGTCTCTTGAGCGCCGCGAACGCCGACGTCGTCCGCCTCGCCGGCGCGGCGGCTTTTCTCGCCGCCGTCGCGATGATGCTGGCGGCCGGGCCTTATCTCGAGAGCTCCAAGCTGTTCTTCCTGACCGCTTTCTTCATGGCGGGGATGCGGGAGGAGAGCCGGTGAGAGGGATCCTTCTCTCGGCCGCCGTCTTGGCGGCGGCGTGCTCGCCGAAGCCGCGTCGCGCTTTTTCGGTCGGGCTTCTAGGTCCCGTCCCGCCGCGCGTCGCGGCCGAAGCCCGCCGTCTGGGGCTCGAGACGGCGGAGACTCCGCCCCCGGGCGCGACCGGGGTCTCAGCCGCTTCGTCGGGCCAAGCTGTGCTCGATTTTGCGGGTCTTCGCCTTCTCGCCGCCCGCGTAGCGGCGAGCGGAGCGAACGGCGTCTATTTCCGCCTTCCGGCCGTTCCCGCCGGACGCGACATCCTCGATTTCCCCGAGGAATGGCAGGCCGTTGCCCGCGTCGCCCGCGAGCTCCTCTTGATGCGTCCGGTCTTGCAGGGCGGAGACCCGGCACCGCCGCCCATCGCCGTCCCGGCCGGCATGGAGAGCAACGCCTGGACGTTCGAGGGTCGAGTCTATACTCTGATCGTCAACCCGACGGGGGAGCCCTTGCGGATCGCCGATGAGGGCCTCATCGGACGGCGCGCGCTCTTCGAGGTCCGCGCGGACCCACGGCAGGACTTGGCCGCGTGCGGCGGCGGGCGCTGCCTGCCGCCGGGCGGCGTGCTTTGGCTGGAGGGGCGCCCTTGGGCGTCGGACTCGCCTTGACACGAACGGGCGAACCCCTCATCCTTACTGTTCCTGGAGAAAGATCGATGGCAAAAGAGAAAGTCGTCGCGGTGGTGGGCCTCGGCTACGTCGGTTTGCCGCTGGCGCTCGCCTTCGGCGCGAAGCTGAAGACGATCGGGTTCGACCTCTCTCAGGAGAAGGTCGACGCCTACCGCAAGGGCGTCGATCCGACGCGCGAGGTGCCGACGGCGAAATTCAAGGCCGCCAAGCTCGCCGTCTACACGACCGATCCCGCGGCGCTCTCCCAGGCCGACTTCGTCGTCGTGGCCGTCCCGACGCCCGTCGACGAGTCGAAGCGCCCGGACCTTTCCCCGCTCGAGTCGGCCAGCGTCACGGTGGGCCGCAATCTCAAACGCGGCGCCGTCGTGATCTTCGAGAGCACGGTCTATCCCGGCGTGACGGAGGATTTCTGCGCGCCGATCCTCGAGAAACACTCCGGCCTGCGATGCGGCAAGGACTTCAAGATCGCCTATTCTCCGGAGCGCATCAATCCCGGCGACAAGGCGCACACGCTCGAGAGCATCGTCAAGGTCGTCTCCGGGATGGACGCGGAGTCGCTTGAACAGACCGCTTGGCTTTACTCGCGAGTGGTCAAGGCGGGCGTTTACAAGGCGACGAGCATCAAGGTCGCCGAGAGCGCCAAGGCGATCGAGAACACGCAGCGCGATCTCAACATCGCCTTGATCAACGAGCTCGCCATCATCTTCCACAAGATGGGTATCGACACGCTCGAGGTGCTCAAAGCGGCCGGGACCAAGTGGAATTTCCTGCCGTTCCGGCCCGGCCTCGTCGGCGGGCACTGCATCGGCGTCGATCCCTACTACCTGACGTCGCTGGCCGAGAAGCTCGGCTATAATCCACAGGTGATCCTGGCCGGACGGCGGATCAACGACAGCATGGGCGCCTACGTGGCGCAGAACACGGTCAAGGAGCTGATCGCCGCCGGCCGCCCCGTGAAGGGCGCCAAGGTTCTGATCCTCGGCCTGTCCTTCAAGGAGAACGTCGCCGACATCCGCAACTCCAAGGTCTACGACATCTACGCGGAGCTGAAGGGCTTCGGCGTGGAGCCGCTGGTCTGGGACCCCGTGGCGGAGCCCGCCGCCGTGCGGCACGAGTACGGCATCGAGCTCTGCCGCCTCGAGGACGTCAAGCGCGTGTCGGCGATCGTCGCCGCCGTGCCGCACAAGGAGATCCTCGCTCTCGGTGTCGCGAAGCTCGCCAAGCTGGCCGGCCGAGGGGCGCCGTTCATCGACGTGAAATCCGCCTATGATCCCGCCAAGCTCGAGGAGCATGGCTTTAAGATCTGGCGTCTTTGAGCGAGAGTCTTTCTGATTCATGAGCGACACCGGTAAGCCTTTGCGCGTCCTGCACGTCATCAGCGACTTATCCTTGGAAGGCGGTATCGAGGGGATCGTCCTCGGTATTCTGAGATCTTACGACAGGAAGCGCTTTCATCACGACGTTTGCTGCATCACCGGCCAGGAAGGCGCGGCGGCCGCGGAGGCGCGCGTCCTCGGAGCGGAGATCATCTTCTGCCGTAAATCGGTCGATCTGCGCGGCCTCTCCTCCCGCTTCCGGGACCTCATCTCCCGCCGAAAATACGACATTGTGCACTCGCATGTGAATGCCTGGACTGGAGCCTTTCTGCGCGGAGCGGCGGAGGCCGGCGTGCCTGTGCGCTTGGCGCACCTTCACTCCGCGGCGCCGTCGTTGACGGGGCGGAAGGTCTCCTGGAATCCCGCGGCGAAACTGGCGGCGGCATACGTTGACGCAGCCGGATTGAGATTGATTTCCCGTCAGGCGACTCATATTCTCGGGATATCCGAAGCCGCGCTGGATCTGCATTGGCCTGCCTGGCGCGGAGAGCCGAGCCGCTATTTCATTTGGGCCGGCGGAGTCGATACGGAGCGGTTTAAGCCGCGTGGCGACGCGGGCCTCGAGCGTGCGCGTCCTCCGGTGTTGATTTTTGTCGGTTCATTCGCGCCGGATAAGAATCAGATCGAGTTGCTCGACATACTGACCGAGGTGCGGCGTCGATTTCCCGAAACGGTCTTAACTTTGGTCGGCAACGGATCCCGGGTCGAGGACGTCCGCCGTCGCGCGCGCGTCTTGGAGCTTTCGGATGCCGTGCGTTTTCCGGGACTCCGTTCGGATGTCCAGGCCTTCCTAGCGGACGCGGACGTATTCGTGTCGGCTTCCAGGCGAGAGGGGCTCCCGCAAGCGGTGCTCGAGGCCCAGGCCGCCGGACTTCCGGTCGTCGCTTCCGACATCGCTCCCCACCGTGAAGCCCTCGCCCCGGAGTTGCAGGAATTTCTATATCCTCTTGGACAGGCGAGCGCGGCCGCCGGACATATTGAACGCATTTTGAAGTCCTCCGCCCTGAACGCGGATGCCGGCGCCGCGGCTCGCCGCTTCATCCTCGAAAAGTTTGAAAAGAGGGCCTGGCTGGCTCGATTGCAGGACTGGTACACCGGCTGGCTCGCGCAGGCGGTAAAAACAACATGACGGCCCGCTATATCATCCGGTTCGATGATATCTGTCCCACGATCGACTGGTCTGCCTGGGAGGCTTTGGAAAAGACGCTGGCCGAGAACGGCGTGAAGCCAATCGTGGCCGTCATCCCCGAGAATCGCGATCCTGAGTTCATGGTTGGTCCCGCGGACCCCGGTTTCTGGGAGCGCGTGCGCCGGTGGCAGGCGGCGGGTTGGGGCATTGGCGTCCACGGCTACGAGCACCGGCGCCTCACCGAGAACGGCGGGGTCATGGGCATCAACGCGCGAAGCGAGTTCGCTGGTCTAGGGGTTGCCGAGCAGAGGGAGAAGCTCGTGAAGTCGCTGGCGGTCTTCTCGCGTGAAGGCGTCAAGCCGGACGTCTGGGTCGCGCCCTGGCACTCGTTCGACGCCGCGACTGGGGTAATCCTGCGCGAGCTCGGCGTCGGCGTGATCAGCGACGGCTTCTCGCTCCATCCCTACCGCGACGGCGACGGCATGGTTTGGGTCCCGCAGCAGCTCTGGCGACTGCGGCGCATGCCGTTCGGCGTATGGACCGTTTGCTGGCACTACTCCGATTGGTCGCCGGCGGGGATCACGGCCTTGAGCCGCTCCTTGTCCGAGTACCGAGGCGCGTTTTTGAGCTTAGGCGAGGCCGTCGAGCTCTATGGGCGGCGTCGGGCGAGCGTCGCGGACAATCTCATGCGCGCGGGCTTTCCGCTGATGCTGCAGGCGAAGAGAGTCTTGCACCGCTGAGCAGTGCTTGGTAGACGCTCAGCGTCTGCTCGGAGATCAGCTCCTGCGCGAACTCCTCGAAGGCGGCGCGCCGCGCGCGCGAACCGAGGCGCTGGCGCAGCGCCGGGTCCTCGATCAGGCGCCGCAGCACCCGCGCTAGGGCCCTGGCGTCCCGGGCGGGGACCAGCAGGCCGGTCTCTTCGTGGCGCACGACTTCGCGGCAGCCCGGGACGTCGGCGGCGACGAGAGCTCGCCCGGCTGCGGCCGCCTCCATAAGAGCTTTCGGCAATCCTTCGTGATAGGATGGCAGGCAGACGATATTAGACTGCGCGTAGACCGACATCATATCGTCGCGGTGCCCCCAGCATTCGACGTCTCCGGCCGCCTTCCACTCCGTGAGCCGCGCGGCGGAAATGGCCGATCGATTGTCCGCGTCGGGGTCGCCGACGAGAGCAAAGCGGGCGCGCACGCCTGCGGCGCGGAGCTCGCGCGCCGCGGCGACGAACTCTCCCACGCCTTTGGTCCAGAGCATGCGCGCGGGAAGAATGACGAGCGGAACGCCGGGTGGCTCCGGTTGCGGAGAGAAGTGGGCGACGTCGACGCCGGAGCCTCGGATCAGCGCGGTTTTCTCGCGCGCGATCAGGCCATTCGCGACGAACATGTCGAGGTCGTCGGAATTCTGGAAGATCGTCCGAGAGCGTTTTCTGCCGAGGGCGAGCTTATACGCCGACCGCAGGCACGCGCGCAACGCCCGCGCCTTCAGGCTTTCCGAAACGAAAATGAACCCAAGCCCAGTGAAATTATTGACGACGGCAGGAGTTCCGGCGAGAAGCGCCGCCACGGAGCCGTACAGGATGGGCTTGGCCGTGACCTGATGGGTGATGTCGGGCTTCTCATGCGCATAAAGGCGGACGACCGCCAGCAGCATGCGCAGTTCCCGGATGGGATGGACGCCAGCGCGCTGCCACTCGAGGGGAATTACGCGGAATCCCTCCGCGCGCAAGCGTTCGCCGTGCGCGTCGACGCGCGCGGCGACGACGACCTCGTAGCCGGCGTCGCGGGCCGCTCGCGCGAGCGGGAGACGGTGGGACCAGAAGGACCAGTCCTCAGTCTGAAGGAATAGGAGCTTGCGGCTCACTCAACCGGGATTGAAGTTGGCCGTCAGTTCGTTGAGCCACTGGTCCCGAGCGGCCTTGGGCGTCAGCATGGGCGTCGGCAGGGCTTCCACGTGGGCGTCGGAGATCAGCACGCGCTTGATCGTCTTCAGCAGGATGCCGAAGTCGAGGCCGAGCGAGAGGAACTTCACGTAGAAAAGGTCGTAGTGGATCTTCTCGATGGAATCGTCGATGCTGTTGGTCGCCCGGTAGCGGACCTGGGCCCAGCCCGTGATGCCGGGGTAGACGAGGTGGCGCAGGTGGTAGCTCGGGACGACCTTCTCCAAGACTTCGACCTCGCGCATCCACTCGGGGCGGGGGCCGACGAGGGACATGTCGCCGATGAGGACGTTCCAGAGCTGGGGCAGCTCGTCGAGGCGGAAGCGTCTCAGCACGGCGCCCAGCGCCGTGATCCGGGCGTCGACGGCCTGCGCCGAGGTGAACGGTCCCTTCTTCTCGGACCCGACGCGCATGGTGCGGAACTTCCAGAGCGTGAACGGCTTGCCGAGGTAGCCGGCGCGGGGCTGGGCGAAGAAAACCGGGCCGTTGTCGAAGAGCTTGATGGCGGCGGCCGTGAGCGCGAGAAGAGGGGCGGTCGCGACGAGCAGCAGGGCCGAGCCGATGACGTCGGTCAAGCGCTTGAACTCCCAGTACAGGCCGGAGCTCTTGGGGAGGATGTGCTTCAGGGCCCAAGACGGATGTCCCGCGTAGGCGGGGGCCACCTTGCCGAAGATCGACTCGTAGAAGTCGTCCAGCGTCACGATCGGCACGCCGCGCTCGACCGCGGCCAGGAACACCGCGCTGGCCTTGTCCCAGTGCGCGTCGACCCAGCGCTCGTCGGCCACGACCATGTCCACGCCGGGCCACTGCCAGGGCACGATGGTCAGGCCGGTCTCGTGCGCGTGATGGGGCATGTCGCGCTCGATGGCGCGCATGTCCGCCTCGTCGCCCAGGAACACGAACCGCTGGTCCAGCATGTCGAAGCGGAGCAGCAACAGCCAGACGCGGCGCCAGGCGAAGATCAGGGCGTGGGAGGCGAGGATCGCGACGATCAGGATGGTCTTCGGCGTCAGGTCCGTGTGCCGCGCCATCGCGTAGAAGTAGGAGGTCCCGAGGCCCATGCAGATGGCCGCCGACGCGCACAGGTTGCGGACCAGGGCCGTCAGGTCGCTGGTCAGCCGCAGCTCATAGAGGCCGAGCATGTAGAGGACCAGCATCCAGCCGGCGAACAGCGGCGCGAAGGCCACGGCGGTGTTCACGCTGATCAGGGCCGGCTGGCGCACGAAGAGGGCGAAGAACAGTCCCGCGTAGATCAGGACGATGTCGCCGATCGGCGGGAAAAGCCAGCGCCAAGTGCCGCGGCTGCCCACCCGATTCATTCGTCCGCCTCGTGCCATGCGATCATCTTATTTATTTTAAGTCCCGCTTCGACCGGATAAAAGGGTCCTAAGGGGGGCGGCACGTGGGGGCCAAAAGGCCTAGACGCCCGGCTCAACGGAAATCGGCGCGCAGGAGCGCGTCGAGCGACTCGCGGATGACGCCGAAGCAGCGCGCGAAGACCTCGTCGGACTGCGCCATCGGGTCCTCGACGTCCTGGTCGCCGAAGCCGGCGGCCTCGCGGAACAGGCGCGTGCGGGAGGTGAACTCCGGGTAGAGGTCGACCACGTAGTCGTGGTGCTCTCCGGCCATCACGAGGATCGTGTCCGCCCAGCGCAGGACCTCGCGCGTGGCCAGGCGCGCCTTGTGCTCGAAGGGAGGCACGCCCGCCGCGGCGAGGAGGCGCTTGGCGGGCTCGGGGACGCGGTAGTGGGGCTCGGCGGCGATCCCCGCCGAGGCCGCCTCGAGCGCGAGGCCGCGCTGGGCGGCGAGATGGCGCAGCAGGTGCTCGGCCATCGCGCTGCGGCAGATGTTGCCGGTGCAGACGAAGAGGATGCGGCGGGGCTTGCTCGCGGTCACGGAGGGCTCGTCAGCGCGCCGACTTCAGCGCGGCCTCGCGCTCGCGGGAGTACAAGGCGGCCAGCTCCTGGGGGCGCTCGAAGGCGACCTTGTAGCCGCTCGCGCCGAGCGGCGTGACGTCGACGGTGAGCGGCTCGGCGGCCAGCCCCTTGAGCGCGACCGTCAGCGCGGCGTCGCCTTCCCCTTCGGCGGGGCTCAGCTCGACCTTCGAGCCGCGCGCCTGCTGGAGGAGCATCCACGGCCGCACCAGGCGGCGCAGGGCGTCGGGAAGCAGGGACGCGTCGGTCACGGCGACGGAGAGCTCGGGCTCGGCGCACTCGGACAGCGCCGGGCACGCCGGGGCGGCGGGCGCCAGCAGGCCGGGCAGGCCCTCGAGAAGGATCTTGCGCTCCGACGGCGAGGCCGCGACGAGGCGGCGCTGGAGCTGGTCGGGGCCGTTCATCTCGGCGACGGCGTCGCGCAGGTCCGGGTCGCGGTCCTTGGCGAGCAGGGCCTCCTCGCGCGCGGCGGCCGCGTCGAGCTTGGCCTTGAGCTTGGGGTCGCGCTCGACGAACCTGCGCAGGGCGTCCTCGGCCTTGGGGCCTCCGGTCAGGAAAAGGGGCTTGTCCGCGGCGCGGGCCGGCGCGGAAAGGGTCGCGACGAGGAGGAGCGGAAGCATCATGAAGAAATTATACCGCGATGCCGCGGGGCACGCCTGGGCCTTTAGTCCCGCCGGCAGGGGGGCTTTTATCGACGGGCGGGCGCGAAGACGCCCCGCCGCCGGTCCTTGCGCACGTCGTCCCACGGGAAATAGCGCCCGTTCATGGCGACGTACACGCCGGCCGGCAGGACCTGCGCGAAAGACAGGGCCGAGCCCAGATTGAAGAGACCGTCCGAGGAGCCGAAGCGGTAGGGCCGCATGGCTCCGGTCAGCACCACCGTCTTGCCGGAGAGCCCGCGGCCGAGCACGGCGGCCGTCTCGGCCATCGTGTCGGTCCCGTGGGTCACGACGAGACGCGTCTCCGACGCGCGCCGGCAGGCGGCCAGGATCTTGCGGCGGTCGGCGGCGGTCATGACCAGGCTGTCCTTCATCATGAGCGTGGCGACCTTGGCGCGCACGCCGCAGCGGCCCAGCTTGAGCATCTCGGGCACGTGGGTGCGGCGGAAGGAGAGCGTGCCGCGGAGCTCGTCGTACTCCTTGTCGAAGGTGCCGCCCGTGACCAAGACCCTCACGCTCATGGGCCTATGTTAGCGTTTTAGAGGCGCGCGGGAGCGAGCGCGGCCGAGGCGGTGACGGTGGCCTCGGGCTCGGCGCGCAGGGAGCGTTCGGAGGCGTACGCCTCGATCGCCTTGGCCATCGCGGCCACGAGCTTGTCCTGATAGGCCGGGTCGTTGAGGCGCGCCGCCTCGTCGGGGTTGCTCAGGTAGCCGATCTCGACGAGGACGCTGGGCTGGGCCGGGTTCTTGAGCACGTAGTAGTCGGACTTGGCCTCCTCGACGCGCAGGCCGTCCTCGCGCATGGCCTTGACCATCGAGCCGGCGAGGTACTCGCTCTCGCTGGCGTCCACTCCCGGAGGCGCCGGCATCTTCGGGATCGGGTGCTTGTGGAAGCGGCGGCGCAGATGGCGGTGGTCCGGGCCGTAGCTGTAGACGGTCGCTCCGGCCGTCTTCTTGTTCCGGACCTTATTCAGGTGGATGGAGACGAACACGGCGCCGTTCCAGTCCACGGCGTTGATCACGCGATGGTCCAGCGGCACGAACGTGTCGTCGTCGCGGGTGAGCATGACGGGCACGTCGCCCTTGATGCGGTCGCGCAGCTTGAGGGCGACGGCGAGAGCGATGTTCTTCTCCTGCAGGTCCTTCACGACGGCGCCGAAGTCGTTGCCGCCGTGGCCCGGGTCGAGGATGACGGGCGTCAGCGGCCGCGCCATCGACGGCGGAAGGGGGGCCGCGGTGTGCATGGCGGACGCGGAGGCCGTCAGGACCGAGGCCAAACCGGCGGCGACGAGAATTCGGATTCGCATATTTTCCTTACTTTCTATGTATATAACAGCCGCGTCGGCGGCTGTCAATACCGCGTCACTATTCATACGCACGGAGGTCGCGAAGAGTTCGGTCCCCGGACGCTAAGAAGGCCGGCCTTTGGGGGCCGGCCTTCTTGCGGAATAGCGGGTGCGGCGTCAGTGTTTCTTGAGGAGCTTGGAGAGGGCGAAGCCGATCAGGAAGCCCGCGGCCGCGCCGATCGCGGCGCCGAGCAGGCCGCCGAACAGCCAGCCGATGCCGGCGCCTGCGGCTGCGCCGCCGGCGCCATATAACAGGCTCGTCTTCGAGAAGAACTTGCCGCCGCCGGCGGCGTGCGAGGGCTCGGGGACGGCCGTGGCGTCGGTCAGCGCCGGGCGGGCCGACGGGGGCACGGTCTCCGGGGGGCGCTCGACGGCCAGGCCGCCCGTCTGAAGGGCTCCGTCGACTTGGACTTGGACCGGCGTGCGGGCCGCGCCGCCGTCGTAGACCGCGTCGGCGCTGCGGCCCGCGGCCAGGCCGGCCGCCTGGTCGTAGGCGGGGCCCGTGGGGGTCGTGTTGGCGAGGACCGGGGAGGCCAGTCCGGCCAGGAGCGCGACGGCGATGGTCCGGTGAATCATGAAATCAGTATAGTGATCGCGGCTTCGAGGCGCCTGAGGCGGAACACCCAGGCCCTCCTAGGCCCAAGGACCTAGGCTTCCGAAATGACCCCTCCGAACCTGCTCTTGACCGGCTCGACCGGCTTCCTGGGCTTGCGATTGGCGCCGGCTTTGGCCGGGCCTTGGCGCGTCGTGGGCGCCTCCCGGAGCGCGTCCGGACCCGACTCCGTCGCCATGGATCTCGCCGACCCCGACTCGATCCGGCGGGCCTTCGACGCCGCGCGCCCCGCCGCGGTGGTCCACGGCGGCGCCATCGCCTCGCCCGACGCGTGCGAGCGCGACCCGGACATGGCCCGGCGCGTCAACGCGGAGGGGACCAAGACCTTGGCGGATCTGTGCGGCCGGTCCGGAGCGCGACTCATCGTCATCTCGACCGACCTGGTGTTCGACGGCGAGAAGGGCCGCTACGACGAGGACGACGCGCCCAACCCGCTGTCCGCGTACGGCCGGGTCAAGCTCGAGGCCGAGGAAGCCGCGCTTTCGCGCGCGCCGGGCGCGGCCGCGGTGCGCATCTGCGCCGCTTACGGCCGCCTGCTCGGGGGAAGGCCGTGCTTCACGGACGAGATCCTGGCGGCCGTGTCGCGCGGCGAGCCCATCTCGGCGTTCGTCGACCAGTGGCGCACGGCGACCGCCGCGGATTTCCTCGCCGGCGTCCTGCTGCGCATCTTGGACAGGCCCGATGTCTCCGGCCTGTTCCACTGGGGCGGCGCGGAGCGCGCGTCGCGCTTCGAGGCGGCGGTCGCGCTGTGCGGGGCGTTCGGGTACGACCCGGCGTTGATCCGCCCCGCGCGCATGAACGACAAGCGCACGCTCGCGCGCCGGCCGCGCGACAGCTCGCTCGACTCTTCGCGGCTCGCGGCCGCGCTCGGCCTCGCGCCGGTGACGCTCGCCGAGGGCTTCGCGGCGATGAGGGCGGCGAAGGCGGCTCCGTGAGGAACGGCCGCGCGCGCGTCGCTTGGGGCGCGGTCATGTTCCTGTTCTCGTTGCTGGCGGTCTTCCGCGCGCCGACCTACCACCTCTGGATGCTGGCCCTGATCGCGACCGAGTGGGGCCATTGGCTGTGGGCGCCCGCCCTTCTGCCGCTTGCGCCGGGCTGGACGCGCACGCGCGGCGGGCGGCTCGGCGCGGGGCTCGGACTCGCGGCGGCTCTTCTCTTCCTCTCTCCGCTTGTCCGCGCCGAGCGCGGCTTCGGCGCGTCCGACACCGCGCCGGGGGGTCTCCAAAAGGCGTTCGGGGACGCGATCCCGAGCATCGGCAGGGGCGCTCCGGCACGGCCGGCGCCCCTCGTCTTCGGCGACCTATGGTTGGGCGTGCGCTCTCCGAATGTCCGCGAGGAGGCGCTCGTCTATTCGCGCCGAAACGGCGCGGATTTGGCGCTGCAGCTTTATCGGCCGGATCTGTCCGGCGAAACCTCTCCCATCGTGGTCGTCGTGCACGGCGGCTCGTGGCGCAGCGGCTCGCGCCTGGAGATGCCGGAGCTCTCGCGCTATCTCGCGGCGCGCGGCTACGCGGTGGCGTCGATCGACTACGGCTTGGCCCCGGCGACGAAGTTCCCGGGGCCCGTCGAGGACGTGCGCGCGGCGCTCGCCTTCCTGCGCTCGCGGTCGAAGAACCTCTCCATCGATCCGGACCGGGTCGTCCTGCTCGGGCGCTCCGCCGGCTCGCAGATCGCGCTCGCGGCCGCGGCGGAGCGCCTGCCCGGCGTGCGCGGCGTCGTCGACTTCTACGGCCCCAACGACATGCGGCTGGCGTGGACGGTGCCGGGAAGTCCCTGGATCCTCGACACGCACGAGCTCCTGCGCCAGTACATGGGCGGTCCGCCCGCGGAGCTTCCCGCGCTCTATGACGAGGCGTCGGCGCTGGGCCGCGCGGGCAAGGATTTTCCGCCCACGCTGATGATCCATGGCGGCCGCGACGAGCTGGTGTGGCCGGTGCACGAGCTGAGGCTCTCGGCGCGCCTGTCCGCGCTGGGAGTGCCGCACTACTTTCTGGATCTGCCGTGGGCGACGCACGGCTGCGACTACGTGTTCGCCGGCCCTTGCGGGCAGATTTCCACCTACGCCGTCGAACGCTTTCTGGCGGGAGTTCTTCATGGGGCTTGATGCGACATTGGAGGACGAGTTCGGCGAGGAGCTCGACTCCCTCTCCGACGAGGACGGGCGCCTCGCCGCGGCGTGGCCGGCGGGAAACCCGTCGTATCCGATATTGAGGCACGTCGATGCGGAGGGCACGACCCTGCTCAACCGGCTCCAGCTCGCCGCGGCGCTGCCCGAGTTCGAGGCCTTCGCGGCGGCCGCTCCCGCCGAGCTCAAGGCCGCCGCGGCGCGCCTGCTCAAGTTCGCGCGGCAAGGCGCCTCGGAGCCGCACCTTTACCTGAGATTCCTGGGGGACTGATGAAGCTGAAGACGCTCTCGCTCGCCGCTCTCGCCCTGCTCCTCGGCTCGGCCGCCGTCGCGGACGACGCCCCCGACCCGCGCCGCTGGCTCGAGGACATCGACTCGCCGCGCTCCCTCGACTGGGTCAAGGCGCGCGACGAGAAGACGCTGAAGGAACTCCAGGCGGACCCGCGCTGGAAGCAGGTCGAGGCCGACGCGCGCGCCGTCGTCACGGCGACGGACCGCATCCCCGCGCCGGAGCTGCGCGGGCGCTGGATCTACAACCTGTGGCAGGACCCCAAGTCCGTGCGCGGGCTGTGGCGGCGCACGTCGCCCGAGGAGTACCGCAAGCCCAAGCCGCGCTGGGAGACGGTCCTCGACCTCGACGCGCTCGCGAAGAAGGAGAAGGAGAACTGGGTTTGGAAGGGCGCCGACTGCCTCCAGCCCGAGCAAACGCGCTGCCTGCTCACGCTGTCGCGCGGCGGCGGCGACGCGTCCGTGGTGCGCGAGTTCGACTCTCAAAACAAACGTTTCGTTCACGACGGATTCGAATTGGCCGAGGCGAAATCGGACGTCGCTTGGCTCGATGCCGACGATATTCTGGTCGGCACGAACTTCGGCCCCGGGACTTTGACGAAGTCGGGCTACCCTCGAGTCCTCAAGCTTTGGAAGCGCGGCGCGCCGCTGTCCGCGGCGAGGACCCTGTACGAGGGCCGCGAAGAGGACGTCTCGGTCTCGCCGTGGGTCGCGCGGCGGCCCGACGGCAAGATCGCCCTGATCGACGAAGCCCTGACGTTCTACACCGAACGGCTCTTTGTCCTCGGCGAAGGCGGCACGCTCTCGGAGCTGGCCGTGCCCCGCAGCGCCGAGCTGCGCGGCTATTTCGACGGACGCCTCCTGTTCAGTCTGCGCGACCCGTGGTCGGCGGCCGACGCGACGATCCCCGCGGGCGCGCTCATCGCCTGGCTTCCGGGCGCAAAAATCCCGGAGACGGTGTGGACGCCGGACGCGACGCAGTCCCTGCAAAGCGTCGCGACGACCGAGGACGCGCTCTATCTCTCCATCCTCGAGAACGTCCAGGGCGCCGTCCTGCGCGCCCGCCGCGAGGGGGGCTCTTGGAGCGTCGAGCGCCTCAAGTTCCCCGCGGCCGCCTCGCTCGGCTTCGCCGCCGCGGACGACTTCTCCAAGCTCCTGCTCGTCAACGAGGAGTCTTTCCTCGAGCCGACCGCGATCGCCGACGCCGGCGGCGAGGTCTGGCGCCGCCTGCCCGCGCGCTTCGACGCGACGGGACTCTCTTCCGAGCAGCGCTGGGCGACGAGCGCCGACGGCACGAAGGTCCCTTACTTCCTCGTGCGCCGCACGAGCGAGCCGTTCGACGGCACGACGCCGACGATCCTCTACGGCTACGGCGGCTTCGAGATCTCGATGGACCCGTACTACCTCGCAACGGTGGGCCGCATCTGGCTTTCTCGCGGCGGCGCCTACGCGCTGGCCAACATCCGCGGCGGCGGCGAGTTCGGACCCAAGTGGCACGCGGCCGCGCTGAAGGAGCACCGCCAGCGCGCCTTCGACGACTTCGAGGCCGTGGCCGAGGACCTGGAGAAGACGAAGGAGACCTCGCCCGCGAAGCTCGCCATCCAGGGCGGCAGCAACGGCGGCCTGCTCGTCGCGACCGCGCTCACCGAGCGGCCGGACCTGTACGGGGCCGTCGTCTGCGAGGTGCCGATCACCGACATGCTCCGCTACGACAAGCTGCTGGCGGGAAATTCGTGGGTGGGGGAATACGGCACCGCCGACGATCCGGCGATGCGGCCCGTCCTCCTGAAGTACTCGCCTTACCAGAACGTGCGGCCGGGCGTGCATTACCCGAAGACGCTCATCTACACCTCGACGAAGGACGACCGCGTCCATCCGGGCCACGCGCGCAAGTTCGCCGCGGCCCTCGAGGACGCGGGCGCGCCGGTGACGTACTACGAGAACACGGAGGGCGGTCACAGCGCCGCGGCCAACCTCGAGCAGCGCGTCAAGCGCTACGCGATCGAGTACACGTTCCTGCTCCGCGCGCTGTTCTGATGGGCTATCCGCCGAGCGGCCATTTCGACGGCAAGCGATTCAGCAACCTCGACCCGACGAAGACGGTCAAGAAGGGGCTTCTCGACGTCCTGAAGTGGCGCTTCTCGAAGCGTCCGATGGGCTATTGGCCGGAGCGCGCCGGCAACGAGTTCCAGCCCGACCTGCCCCGCTCGCTCGGCGCGCGCGAGCTCGCCGTCACCGGGATCAATCACGCGACCGACCTGCTCCAGTTCTCGGGCTTCAACGTGCTCACCGACCCCGTCTTCTCCGAGCGCGCCAGCCCCTTCGAGTGGATCGGCCCGCGCCGCGTGCGCCCGCCGGGCATCGCCTTCGACGCCCTCCCGCGCGTCGACGCGGTCCTCGTGAGCCACAACCATTACGACCACATGGACCTGCGGACCTTGCGGCGGCTTGACCGCCGCGACCGCCCGCGTTTCGTCGTGCCGCTCGGCAACGCGCGCACCGTCGCGGGCGCGGGCATCGAGGGCGTCATCGAGCTCGATTGGTGGCAGTCGGCGAAGCTCGGCGACGAGACGACCGCGACCTTGGTCCCCGTCCAGCATTGGTCGGGACGATCGCTGTTCGACCGCCGCCGCGCGCTGTGGGGCGGTTTTTATCTCAAGCGCGGACCGGTCTCCGCCTTCTTCGCCGGCGACACGGGATACGGATCTCACTTCAAGCTCGTGCGCGAAAGGCTCGGCGCCCCCGACCTGAGCCTGCTGCCCATCGGCGCCTACGAGCCGCGCTGGTTCATGAAGGACCAGCACATCAATCCCGAGGAGGCCGTGCGCGCCCACCTCGACTTGGGCTCCCGCCTGAGCGCCGGGATGCACTTCGGCACGTTCCGCCTCACCGACGAGGGCATCGACGACCCCGTGACGGCCCTCGCCGCCGCGCGACGCGACCACGGTCTTCCCGACGCGTCGTTCCCCGCGCTCCACAACGGCCTGACCGTCCGGCTCTAGGGATTAACAAAGGGGCCAGGCACAAAATTAACTTCGTGCGCCAGCTTGACGGCGGGCGCTCGCCGCAGCATACTTCGTTGATGAGCCTTTCGCTCGCCCTTGTGCTCGCCTTGGCCCCGCTTGCGCGCGCCGCCGGCCCGGTGGGATCCGACCTCGGCGCCGAGGTCAAATGGGATATCCTGGCCGCGGCGAAGCACGCGCGTTCCGAGGTCGCCGACGCTTGCCTCTGGAAGGCCGAGGCTCATCTCGAGCCCAAGGGAGACCGCTTCATCGGCCATTTCTGGTCCGAGAAAGAGGGGGCGTACTACCAGTCGTACATCAGCGCCCCTTCCGAGGTGCCGAGCGATCTCGACAAGGGCGACGTGGGCGTCTCCCCGGTCTGCATCCGCGACGTGCCGATCGGAGCGGACCGGGCGATCGCGATCTCCATGAAGCACGGGCTGAAGCTCGGCGTCGCCCCGAGAGTGAGCTTGGAGCTGATCAAGCTCGAGAAAGAGTCCATGGGCGACGGCCAGTTCGTCTACAACAACGTCCGCGCGGCGCGCGGCCGCTTGGTCTGGATCGTCGTTCCCGACGAGATGACGGACCTCCGGAACGCCTGGATCATCGATGCGGTCGCCGGGCGCTTCATCGCGCACGGCGACTACACCTCGGTCCCGATGGACGGCGATTAAGGCTTCGCCGCCGCCCCCCAGCGCTTCCACGCCTTCCAGCCGAGCCAGCTGACCGGCGCCGTCCACAGCGCCAAGCCGAGAACGAAGCCCGCGAGCTGAAGCAGGGCGAGCGCTGTCGCGGCGAAGACGGAGAACGCGGAGGCGAACCCGTCGCGCAAGGACGCCGCGACGCCGGCCGACGACGAGACGAGCTTCGGCGGCTGCTGAAAGCGCACGCACAGCCGCGCGCGCTCGGTGCGCGCCGCGAGATACTTCTTGCGGCCCTCCATCTGCTCGACCTCGGCGCCGACGCGCTCGAGCTCACGCTCGACGAGGACGACGTCGGCGAGCTTGGTGGTCTTGAACCGCAGCAGCTCCTCGAGCCGCGCCCGCACCGCCTTGGCGTTGGCCAGGCGCGAGTCGAGATCGACCCACTCCTCGGTCACGTCCTCGGAGGACGTCGCCCGCGTCAGCACGCGGCCCAGCGGGGTGAGGGCTTCGATCAGCTGCGGCAGGCGCGCGGAGTCGATGGCGAAGGTCATCGAGGCCGCGCCCCCGTCGTCGCCCTCGGCGGACTCGTCGGAGAGGACGTCGGCGCCGAGCCGCCGAGCCGCCTCGAGCGCGCGCCCGCGGGCCTCGCCGCGGCCCGCGACCTCGATGGTGAGGTTGCCCTCGCGGATCATCTTTCGGTCGAAGCCCTTGCCCGCGACGGCTTCCGGGGCGGAGGCTTCGAGCGCGCCGGGGCTGGCGGCGCGCGCCGAGGCGAAAGACTGGAGCTTGTCGGCGCCGCCGAACCCGCCGGCGGCGCCGCTGATGAAAGGCCGCCGCTCGAGGACTCGGTGCGCCGTCACGGCCGCGCGGCGCGCGGCGACGAAGAGCACGAGGCCGGCGGCTCCGGCGGCGAGAGCGGCTTTGCGGCGATCGGCGAGCGCGAGTTCCATGACGACCTCCCGGCCCTTGCCGGGCCATGAAGATCGGACACGAGGCCGGGAAAAAAGTTCCCGGAAAAGTTAATTTTGTGCCTGGCCCCTTTGTTAATCGGCTTCGGCGGTCCAGAAGCGGGGCGGCATGAAGCCGAGCCAGATCAGGGCGAGCTGGCTGACGCCGAAGGCCAGGAGCCAGTAGAAGGCCTTGTCCATGAAGCCGTAGGAGTGCAGGCCGATGCCGAGCATGTTGACGCCGAACCAGGAGAGGCTCGTCACGATGTTGCCGGCCACGGTCATGAGCATGACGCCGCGCTCGCGCGCGTAGCCGGCGAAGCGCGCGTGCAGGATGAAGGCGTTCCACAGCACGATGAGCAGGGCGCCGTTCTCCTTCGGGTCCCAGCCCCAGAAGCGCCCCCAAGACTGGTCGGCCCAGATGCCGCCGAGCGTGGTGCCGACGAAGCTGAAGAGCAGGGCGAAGGCGACGATGCCGTAGGCGAGCGAGACGAGCGCCTTCGTGGTCTCGGGATCGGGGTCGGCGACCAGGTGGCGGCGCAGGACCCAGGTGACGCCCAGCGCGCCGGCGAGGAAGGTCGAGCCGTAGCCGATCGTGACGGTCACCACGTGAGTCCCCAGCCAAAAATTCGAGTCGAGCACCGCGCGCATCATCTCCATCGTGTCGCCCGACGCGCTCAGGTGCTGGGCGATCAGCAGCGTGCAGAAGCCGAGCAGGGCGCCGCCGGCGACCGCGAAGCCCTTGCGGTGGATGCGCTCGGCGAACAGGCCGAGCAGGGCGGCGACCCAGCCCACGAACACGGCCGAGGAATAAAGGTTCGTCACCGGAGGGCGGCCCTGCAGCCAGACGCGCGCGATCAGGCCGACCGTGTGCACGAGCACGGCGCCCGCGAAAAGCCCGTTGGCCGCCGCGGCGACCCCCGGCCGCCGCGTGCCCCACCACGCGAACACCGCGAGCAGCGCGGCGACGTACAGCGCCATGCCGGAGACGAACGGCTGGGCCTTGTTGAAGAGGACCTCCTGCCGCGCGCGGCGCGCGTCGTCCGGGCGCTCGCGCTGAAGCCACGCCAGGTGCTCGTTGACCGCGGAAGTGAAGGCGGCCGCGTCGCCGAGGCGGAAGGAGCGCGCCATCACGACGTAAGCCTCGAGGCCAGGGTGCGGCGGGCGGCCGTTGGGCTGGAGGACGGCCTCGCCGATCGACTTCCAGGCGTCGTCGGGCTCGCCTTCTCGCGGGGCGAGGGGGCGGAAGGCGGCCGCGCGGGCGAGGAAGCGGTAGCGCTCGAGCAGCTCGGCCAGCGCCTTCATCGCCGCGCGGTCTTGGGCGGAGGCGGCCTTGGGCGAGTGCACCGCGCGCAAGGCGCCCGGCAGGGCCTCGGAGAACATCGCCAGCTCCGCGACCGGGTCGTCGGAGCCGGAGATCATGATCGTGTTCTTGATCTGCTCGTACAGGTCGAGGCGGTGCGAGAGCGAGATCACCGCGGACTGGAAGCGCGAGCGGCGCTGGGACTCGACCTTCTCGGCGCGCTGCGCCTGCTGGCCGACCTCGTCGCGCTTGGGCTCCACCTGCCAGTAGGCGAAGCGGCGCTCGTTCTGCTGGAGGCCGAGCAGGCCGAGCACGTCGGGATCGTCGATGACGAAGACCTTCCTCGTGTCCGCGGCCTCGGGCTTGAACATCGCCTCGAGCAGCCACTCGATCGCGGGCACGGTCATCCGCCCGTCCGGCAAGGTCTGAGTGCCGCGGATGACCAGCAGGGCGTTGCGCGCGAAGGAGTCGAGGGGCTTCACGCGGCCTCCCTCGAGAACCGGCAGGCGCGCGGCCTCGGCGAGGGGGAAATCGGACTTGGGCGCGGGCGCCATCAGCGGAGCGGCGGCGGCGAGCAGGGCCGCGGCGAAGGCGGCCCAGAAGATGCCGCGGGCGGGTGCCTTCTTCATCGGGCCCTCTTCAGCGACGCGGAGAGCTTCACCCCGAAGTGCAGCAGGAGGCCGAGCGCGACGAGGATGCACGACAGATAAGGGATGAGCCAGCCCGGGTTGCGCACGACCTGGAAGACGGAGAGCTGGTCGTTCTGGCCGAAGCTGGCCTGGTAGAACGTCTTGCCGCCGTAGCGCAGAGGGTGGTTCATGTAGATCAGCGCGTCGCGGTCCTCGCCGGCGCCCGGATCGTCGAGCCGCACGAGGCTCGAGAAATTCTTGGGAATGTCCGTGCCGGGGTAAATGTCGTGCTTGAACTCCTTGAGCGTCACCGAGAAAGGCAGATAGTAGCGTCGCGGGCGCAGGACCAGGCGCCACGCGCGGCCCTCGCGGACGAAGCCTTGCGGTGCGCCGAGCGCGTTGGAGACCCAGTACGTCCCGAGCCCGTCGCCGCCCGCCACGGGCTCGATCAGCGCCGCAGCCGCGTTCTGCGCGTCGTCGGAGGTCACGATCGGCGCCTCGCTGACCGAGAGGCTCGCCCCGACGCCGGCCGTCGCCTCGGACGGCGGATCCGTCGGCTTGCGCATGCCGAGATCGGAGTTGTCGTACCAGCGCTTGACGTCGATCTTGAAGGGCAGAGAGGGAGTCACGATCTCCGCGCCGGGGCGCAGGCGCGACTCCGGGATCGTCGTGACCGTGTCCTTGGCGGGGTCGGTCGCGTCGACGACGGCGAGCTCCATCTGGCGCGTGTCCTCGGAGTAGTTCTTGGTCTGGCCGACCTCGACGGGCATCTGGCTCTCGACCTGGAGCATCGCCGTGGAGAACTCGCCGAGGAAGAGCAGAGCCAAGCCCGCGTGGGCCAGCCACAGCCCCGCCTTGCGGCGGCTGCGCTCGAGCTTCAAGAACTGCGCGAAGAGCAGGTTGACGAGCAGGACTCCGCCGACGAGGCCGCCGCCCGGGAACACGGGCAGGCGCACGGGACTCCAGTCCGGCGTGTACCAGACGAGGAAGGAGCGGATCGTGCGTTCGACGGCCAGATGCGTGCCCAGCGGGACCTGCAGCAAGGTGCAGGCGACGACCAGGACCATCAGCAGCGCGAGGCAGACGAGGGTGAGCTTCATCGAGCTCAGGAGGTCCGTCACGCGCTTCAAGGGGACGTCGTTAGGACGCATCTTTCTGGAGCCCCTCGAGGAGCTTGAGGAACGCGGGCCTGGCCGCGGCGACGGCTTTCTCGTCTCCCATGAGCTTGAAGAACCACGTCGTGCCGGAGACTTGGAACATTCCGGCCACCAGGCGGGTCTTGTTGGCCCCCGTGCCGGTGAAGTCGTACAGGTTGATCGCGCCGAGCTCGCTGCGCACCGCGGCCCGGGCATTCGGGAGGTCGGCCTCGCCGATCGGCGGCAGGGCCAGCTGGCCGCGCCAGCGGTTGACGTTGGCGAGCTCGCCTCCCACGTCGCCGGGCAGCGCGATGACGGTGACCTCGGCCTTGCCGGCGGTCTGTGGCGGCGTGAGCGTGGTCACGCGCATCCCGGTGCCGGGCGCTTCCGTCCAGCCCGACGGGGCCGTCCAGCGCACGCCGCGCGGGCGCGAGGCCGGCGCGAGCGCGGCGGCCGCGGCGTCCTCCTTCGGCTCCACGCGGACTTCGATCGGGTCCTTTTGGCAGGCCGCGAGCGTCGCGAGGAAGATTAAAGGAAGGAAGGCTCTCACGGGCGGATTTTAGCATTTTGCCCTCCGGCGGCCTGGGAACTCTGGCGCGTCTTCGATGCCCGGAGGGCCCATCTCTCCGGGCGCCGCTTCCCGGTAGAATCGAGGCATGAGATCCGTCGCGGCGTGCCTCGCCGCGGTCTTGACCCTCCCGCCCGCCCCCGTCTGGGCTCAAATCCGCGTCCTCGCTCCGGTCGCGCCGGTGTCCGGCGCGCCGGCGCCCATCCTCACGACCTTCGTCGCCGCTCCCCTTTCATCGACCATCATGAATCCACTTCCCGGCGTTTCCCTTTCCGCCCCGCTCGCCGCCGCTCCGGCTCTCCGCCCGTCGATCGCGGCGTCCGTCCCCGCTCTCGAAGCGTCGCCGGCCGTCGCGGCGGCTGCGGCGGCTCCCTCGGCCGCTCGCCCCGCTCTGGAGGCTCTTGGCGCGAGCCTGTCGGCGCCGAACGCGGCGCCCGCCGCCGCCCTTGATCTGCGCTTCGACGGTTCCGCCGCGCCGAAATGCGCGGCCTGCGCAGGCGAGGAGGTTCCCGCGGCCGCCTCCGTTCCCGCAGCTCCGCCGGCTTCCGGTCGATTGCCCTCCGGCGTCAAACCCGCGCGCTACGATCTGCGCCTGGCGCTCGAGCCCGAGGCCGGGACGTTCCGCGGCCGCGCCAAGGTCGGCGTGTCGGTGGCGAAGCCGACCGACCGCCTGGTCCTGCACGCTCTCGACCTGGAATTCGCGGCAGTGACGGTCAACGGCCGCCGTCTCGATCCGTCCAAGGTCGTCGTCGACGCGAAAGCGGAGACCGTCACCTTGCTGCTCGACGCGCCTTTGGCGAAGGGTCGCGCCTCTCTCGAATTCGAGTACTCAGGCAAGATGAACGAGCTGATGCGCGGGCTGTTCAAGGCGCGCGGAAAGAACGAAGGCAAGGAGGAGTCGTGGGCCTTCACGCACCTCGAGCCCACGCACGCGCGCCGGGTCCTCCCGTGCTTCGACGAGCCCGAGCAAAAGGCGCCGTTCGCGCTGACGCTCGACGTGCCCGAGCACCTGACGCCGATCTCAAACATGCCGGCGACGTCGGAAACGCGCGCCAACGGCCGCAAGGTCGTGACCTTCGCCGAGACGCCGAAGATGTCGTCGTACCTGCTCGCGGTGTTCGCGGCGCGGCTGGAGTCCAAGTCGCGGATGGTCGACGGGACCAAGATCAGCGTGTGGGCCCCGAAGGACCAGCTCGCGCAGGCGGACTTCGCGCTCGACGTCGCCGAGAAGGCGCTCAAGGGACTCAACCGCTACTTCGGCTTGAAGTACCAGCTGCCCAAGCTCGATCTCGTCGTCTCGCCCGACTTCGCCTCCGGCGCGATGGAGAACTGGGGCGCGATCCTGTTCCGCGACGCCTCGCTGCTCATCGATCCGAAGCTTTCCTCGGACGCCGCGCGCCGGCGCGTGGCCGAGGTAGTGACGCATGAGATCGTGCACCAGTGGTTCGGCAACCTGGTCACGATGAAGTGGTGGAACGACCTGTGGCTCAACGAGGCGTTCGCGACGTGGCTGGCGGCCAAGATCGTCGACGGCTGGGCGCCGTCGTGGCGCGTCTGGGACGATTTCGACTCGGGCAAGCGCTCGCCGCTGTCCATCGACGCGCTGCCGGGCACGCGCCCCGTGCGCTCCGACGCGGCGACGCCCGCCGAGATCCAGGCGATGTTCGACCCGATGTCCTACCAAAAGGGCGGCGCGCTGCTGCGCATGCTCGAGGCGTATCTCGGCGAGGCGGCCTTCCGCAAGGGCGTGCGCGCCTACATCCTCCGCTACCGCTACAAGAACGCGGAGGCCGCCGATCTCGCGCGCGAGCTCGAGCGCGCGTCGGGCAAGCCGGTCAAGAAGATGATGGACGGGTGGTTGAAGCAAGGCGGAGTGCCCATTATCTCCGTTGCGGCGAGCGGGAAGATCCTGACTTTGAAGCAGGAGCGGTTCTCCGCGTTCAATCTCAAGGACGACACTCGTTGGTCCATTCCGGTCGCGGTGTCTTACCGCCTCAAGGGCGAAAAGAAGGTTCGATCGGCCAAGGTCCTGCTCGACGGTCCGACGGCGACGCTGACCCTGCCGGGCCGCGGTGAATTGCTCTGGGCGTACCCCAACGCGGGGGAGACGGGCTATTACCGCTTGTCCCTCGACGGGACTTTGCTTGCGTCGGCGCTCAAGCATCGCTCCGACCTCTCGCCGGTCGAGCGCGCCGGACTGCTCAATCAATTGTGGGCTCAGGCGCGCGCGGGCAATCTCCCCGTGGCGCGCTTCCTCGACGCGCTCGCGTCGTTCCGCGGCGACGCGGCGCGGCCGGCGCTCGAGGACGCGTCCGCTTATCTTAAAACGATTCGCCAGGAATTGGCCCAAACCGACGCCGAGCGCGAGGCCGTGGGGAAATTCGCGGCTGACTTTTTCAAGCCCGCGGCCGATAGGCTCGGCTGGGACAAGAAGAAGAAGGATTCGCCCGAGGCCGTGCTGACCCGCCCGACCGTGCTCGGCGCGCTCGCGCTGATGAACCCGGACGCCGTCGCGACGGAGATCGACGCGCGCCTCAAGGCGTATCTGGCCGATCCGGCGTCGGTCGACCCGGCGATCGCGCCGGTCGTCCTGCTCGCCGCCTCTCGCCGCAACGAGCCCGCCCTGTTCGACGCCTTGCGCGAGCGACTGCTCGCGCCAAAGACGCCGGAGCAGAAGGACTTGGCGCTGCGCGCGCTCGGGGAGTTCTCCGCCCCGGCGCTGCTCGACCGGTATTTGTCGATGACGCTGAGCGACGATATCCGGCCGCAGGACGCCTGGAAGCCTTACGTCTATCTGCTCGGCAATCCGCTGACTCAGGCGAGGACGTGGGAGTTCGTGAAGGCGAACTGGCCGGCCATCACGGCGAAAGTCGGCCCGCGCGGCGCCGCGCGCGTCGTCGGCGCGGCCGGCGGCCTGGTCTCGGCGGACTGGCGGCGCGACGTGGAGGCGTTCTTCCGCGCGCCGGCGAACGACGTCGAGATGGCGCGCAAGACTTTGGACCAGGCGCTGCAGTCCATCTCGCTTGGGTTGCGCCTGCGGGAGACTCAGCGCGATTCGTTCGCGGCTTGGGTCAGGAAGTAGCTTGCTCCGGAGCTAGTTGATAGAATCGAATCTATGGCGACCCACATCGAGAACCCCACCATCATCCCGGCTGAAGGCACGAAGCCGAAAATCATCCGCGAGTACGTCGGGCGCGTGAACTCCCAGACTGACGCCGCCTCGGTGGCGCGCATGTCCAGCCCCGAGGGCTGGCTCGAGCCCGGCCAGACGCCGCAGTTCGACGAGTTCACGCTCGTGCTCGCTGGCGCGCTGCGCGTCGAGACCAAGACCGGGACGCACGAGGTCAAGGCGGGGCAGGCGATCATCACGCGCAAGGGCGAGTGGGTGCGCTACTCGACGCCCCACAACGGCGGGGCGGAGTACGTCGCCATCTGCGTGCCGGCCTTCTCGCCCGAAACCGTCCGGCGCGACGCCTAGATAACGGCTACAATGCCGGCATGAGACTATTCCCCTTGGCCGCCGCCTGCGCCGCGGCATTCCTTGCGAGCGCCGCCTTCGCGGCCGCGCCGACGGCCGATGAGCGGGACATGAACGCCGGCCTCGCCGCGCTGAACCAAAAGAAATTCGGCGCCGCGGCCGACGACTTCACCCGGATCCTCAAGCGCACGCCGACCCATTACGGAGCGACCTTCCAGCTCGCGCGGGCGCTCGAGGGCGCCGGCCGGAAGAAGCAGGCGCATGAGCAGTGGGAAAAAGCGCTGCGCATGGCCTTGACCATCCCGGACTGGGACACGGCCGTCCTCTGCATGGAGCGCATGCCCGACGACTATCCGGGCGTCCGGGTGACGACCAGTCTCGGCGCCTTCACGCTCCGTCTCGACCGCCGCCGCGCCCCCGCCACCGTGGCGAACTTCCTGGCCTACGCGCGCGAGGGCTACTTCGACGGCACCGCCTTCAACCGGATCTTTCCGGGCTCCTTCGTCCAAGGCGGCGGGACGACCCCGGACGGCAAGCCCAAGCCTCACGCCCGGCCTCCGATCAAGCTCGAGTCGGGCAACGGGCTCAAGAACATCCGCGGCACGATCGCGATGGCGCGCATGGCGGGCCCCGACACGGCGGAGGTCCAGTGGTTCGTCAACACCGCGAACAACGCTTGGATGGACTACGCGTCCGCGGCCCAGCCCGGCTACGCCGTGTTCGGCTACGTCGCCGGGGGGATGGGCGTGCTCGACCGGATCGGCTCCGTCCCGCTCGCCGGCGAGGCCCCGAAGACTCCGGTGGTCATCGAGTCGATCCGGCTCCTCCCCTAACGCGGCTTCGCTTTCGGCAGGGCGGCCTCGAGCGCGTCGTAGCGCGCGGAGACCGAATCGACGAACTTCCTCTTCTCGGCGAACGAGCCGTGAAAGAAGCTGCCCTTGAAGCCGGCGATGATCACCCGCTTGAGCTCCTCGCGCGTGAGCCTGGCGCCCTCGACGACGAGCTCCGTCTCGCGCGAGACCGAGGTGTTGGACATCAGGCGGTTGTCCGTGCACAGGCTGACCGACAAGCCGTAGTCGATCATCTTGCGCACCGGGTGCTGGGCGATGGACTTGATCGACGGGATGGTCTGCATGTTGCTGGTCACGCAGACCTCCACGCCGATGCGCTGGCTCGCCATGTAGTTGGCCAGGTCCTCGACGTACTTCTTGCGGTCGTCGACCTTCGGGTCGACGATGAGCTCGCTGGCGAACAGGAACGTGCCGTGGCCGATGCGGTTGGCGTGGCACTGCGTGATGGCCTGCCAGATGGACTCCGGGCCGTACGCCTCGCCGGCGTGCACGGTCTTGCGGATGAAGTGGTTGTGCGCGTACTGATACGCGGCCCAGTGGTCGGCGGGCGGGTAGCCGGCCTCCTCGCCCGCGAGGTCGAAGGCGACGACGGGCAGGCCCTCGGAGGCGAGCTCGACGCCCGCGCGCGCGAGCTCGAGCGACGCCGCGCCGTACACCTCGTCCTTCGGCGCGTGCTCCATGAGGCGCAGCATGTCGGCGTAGTAGGGCGACATGCCTTTCTTGAAGCGGCGCATGGCGCAGAGGATCATGCCGAAGTGGAAGGGCAGCTCGTCGCCGGACTTCACGGCCTTGGAGGAGTTGTGGGCCTTGGCGCCGGCGGCGAGGCCAGCGGCCACGGCGCGCACGACGTCGCGGACTCCGATGTCGGCCGTGACGTGAAGTTGAGGCGCGAAGCGCACCTCGATGTAGCGCACGCCCTCGGCGATGTTGTCCTCGACGAGCTCCTGCGCGATGCGGCTGAGGTTCTCGAGGTCGGTCATCACGGCGCACGTGTACATGAAGCCGTGCAGGTAGTCGGGGAGATCCTTGTACGTCTCCTTGTAGACCAGCTTGCGCAACCCCGCCTCGCTATAAGAAGGAAGCCTCAGCTTCATCTCGCGCGACATCTCGATGAGCGTCTTGACCCGCAGGGAGCCGTCGAGGTGCAGGTGCAGGTCGGACTTGGGCAGGGAGCGGATGAACTCGGGGGTGATCCGGTCTTTCATGCGCGAGAGATTATCAATTGCCGAGTCTGCCCGGGTAGACTCTTGTGGATAAGTCCCGTATACTCCAAGCGATGAACGTCTGGAGCACGCGCAATCATGTTCTCATCAGCGTCCTCGCGGTCGCGGCGCTGGCCGCGCTGTTCATCCAGCACTTGCTCGCCGCGCCCTCGCCTGTCTCGATCCGCGAGCTATGGATAAACCGCGACGTCTGGACGGGGAAGAAGGTGGAGGTCGTCGGCGAGCTCAAGGCCTTCTCGCCGGGCACCGCCGACGCCCACTCCGCGATCGAGGAGGACGGCTTCCGCGTCGGCGTGCGCGGCGAAGCGAAGCCCGCGCCCAAGTCCCTGCTCGGCCAGCGCGTGCGCGCGCGGGGGGTCTTCGTCTTCACGGAGAAGTTCGGCGGCTACCTCGAGTCGCCGGCGCTGGGCCCGGCGGACTAGGAGCCCGCGGCCAGCGCGTCGAGGCGCGCGGCGAGCTCGGGGCCGACGGGCACCGAGGGCGTGTCGTTGAAAAAGAGCGAGAAGATCGCGTACCCGCCCCACGACAGGACCAGAGTCGCGCTCGTCAGCAGGAAGTAGAAGCGCTGATACCCGAAGCTCGCGAACAGTCCGAACTGCATCGTCAGGCTGCTGAGCTGATAAAGGTGCATCATCGTCGAGTGGCCGATCACGCCCGCGCGGCGCATCTTGTTGATGGCCGGGATCAGCGGACCGCCCGAGATCATGCCCTGGAGGATGTTGACGAAGATGAGCGCCATGCCGTGCCACGTGTACACGAGCGGGTTCTCGCCCAGCGGGCCCAGCACGAGGCGGTTGAGGAACTCGAAGCCGCACAGCTGGACGTAGACGAAGGCGAAGTCGCCCAAGTACATCGGCCCCACGCGCAGCATGCCCGTCATGCGGCCCAGGAACTTCATGTACGTCTGCCCGAACACCGTGAACACCGTGTCCTGGAGCTGATACCAGCCCGTCGACAGCACGCCGCGGATCAGAGGAAGGTCGCCCTTCATCACGGCCTTGCCCGTGAACGCCAAACGCACGATGAGGTTCAGGCCGAACGTCTTCGTGACCAGGTACATGTAATCCTGGCGGTTGGGCACCGTCCAGCACTCGCGCATGATGTCGGGGGCCTTGCGCAGAAGACCCATGTGGACTTCCACCAGCCCCCTGGGCGCGCCCGTCGCGTCGACCACCCTGCCCTCTTGTCCGATCAGCGCGCACGTCACGCGGCCCGGGAAGCGCCGCTCGAGTCCGCGGATCAGGTGCCGGTCCTCGGGCGCGCGCTCGGACGTCCCGCCGCCCATGCCCTCCGCGTAGGTGCGCGTCGGCGCGAGCGCCACGAGCACGCGGCCCGCGCAGGCGAGACCGTCGAGCCCCTGGATCCGTCGTGAGGCTTTTCCCGCCGCCAGATCCGCTCCCGTCGCCGCGAAGTAGGCGCGCACGCTTCCGCGGTCGAGCGCGAGGACGACGAGATCGTCGGCGGCGATGTCGAGAGGGCTCGTCGTCGTCATAAGGTCAGCAGGGCCCAATCATACATCTTCGGCAGTTCGGCCGCGTTCGCGCCAGGGGCGGAGAAGGCCCAATCCTCGCGCTTGGTCCCGAGCTCCCGCAGGTCGCCGAGGTAGCCGTCCCACGTCGAGATCAGCACTTTGGTCCCGGCGAGCGTGCGCAGGGAGTCGAACAGCCGGTCCGAGAACGTGAACGTGATCGTCTTGCGCTTCACGTCGGCCGACTGGCCCACCTCGCCGATGAGCGGAGAGCCGTAGGCGTCCGGCGCCGAGTCCTTCGCGGCGAACGAGCGCGAGCCCCAGCCATAAAGAAGGAAACCGGCGTTGAAGTCGAAATCGGCGCGCGCGTGGTTGAGCTTCGGCAGGAACTTCTTGCCGCGCTGGCCCGGAAAGTCGAAGAAGACGTGGAAGTACACGTGGTCGTAGCCGTGCGGCGGGTTCCAGTCGCTGGTGACATTCGCCATCGCGAGCTCGAGGCGCAGGTCGCGCCCGCTGGTCAGGGCTTTCACGCGGCGCATCGACAGTTGACCGGCGTATGAAGCCTCGGCCGGCGGCAGGATCACCCCGCCCGGACCGCCCTTGTTTTCCTCGGGCACGGCCGCCGCCGTGATGAGCGTGTACGGATTTCGCACCACGATGTCCGACTCGCCGCAGGGCTCGAGCCCGCCGCCTTTCGCCCGCGCCAAAAGAGACAAGCGGTGCGGCCCGTTGCCGAACTCGCGCGCGCTGAGGCGGAACTCGCCGGAGCGCGGATCGGGAACGCGGATCTTGCGGTCGTAGTCGCCGTCGCAGAGCAGGTACAGCTCGACCACGGAGGTCTTCGCGGGCGGCGTCCAGCGCAGGGGGATCTCGTCGCGGTGCGGGCCGGCCGCGAGCGGCTGAAGCGTCGCGCCGCACGGCTTCGGGCCGCTCGACGCCGTTCCCGCCGCGGCCGCCTTGAAGACGTAGGCCGACTCGGGCGGCAGGACCACGGCTCCTCCGCGATGGTCGAGCGGCGCCGTCTGAAGGATCGCCTTCCAGCGCGCCTGGTCGGCGCCGAGGCCGAAGACCATCCGGTCGCTCGAGGTGTTGAAGACCACGCCGTAGGCGTGGCCGCCGCCGGCCACGACGTAGGAGAGCACGCCCGCCGCGCGCGAGGCGCGGTGGACCGTCGTGCGTCCCGTCGCCAAAGCGGGGTGCTTCTTGCGGAACTTGATCAGCTTGCGCAGGAGCTTGGACGCGCGCGAGCTCTCGTCGAAGTTTCGGGCGTCGAACATCGGCGCGCGCGCGGCGGTGAAGCCCGCCTCCGTGCCGTAGTACACGCACGGGATGCCCGGCAAGGTGAACAGCGCGAACAGCGACTGACGCACCGCGGGCCAGCCGGCGCGCGCGTGCATGCGCTCGACGTCGTGGTTGTCGAGGAAGTTGACCCAGAGGTCGTGGTGGCGCCGCCGCGCGGAGAGCGCCGCGCGCGCGTTCTCGGTCGGCGCCTTGCGGTAGAACACCTGCGTCAGCGCCTCGTTGAGCGGCAGGTCGATCGCCGAATCGAGCCGCTCGGCGCGTCCGGCTTTGAGATAACGCCCGATCGCCTTATAGTCGTAGCTCCAGACCTCGCCGAACACCCAGAAGTCCTTGATCCCCTGGCGCTCCGCGAAGCGCTTGAGGCCCAGGCGCTGGGGGTCTTCATCGTAGAGGAATTTTTCATAAAAGTCCTCGGGCGTGTAGTAGACCGTGTCCACGCGGAATCCGTCGACGCCGACCTCCTCGATCCAGTGGCGGTAGATCTCCTTCATGCGCTCGATCGCGAGAGGGCTTTTCAAGTTCACGTCGTCGAGGTCGCCCATCGCGTACGTGAGCGTCTGCTCGCGGCTGCGGAAGTCGGAGATGTTCGGCGTGAAGTTGTACACCGCGGCCTGCTTGTGCTCCGGGACGTTGGGGTTGTTCATCCGGAACACCGGGTCGTTGGGCGCCTTCGGCCCGCGCGCGGGCGGACGGGCGCCCGCGACGGCCTTCCAGCTCAGCTCGGGGCGCGCCGGATCGTAGCCCTCGGCCGAGACCGTGAAGTAGTTGCCGGTGTGGTTGACGACGATGTCCTGGATCACGCGCAGGCCGAGCGCGTGCGCGTCGCGCACGAGGTCGCGGTAGTCCTCGAGCGTGCCGAAGTGCGGGTCGACCCTCGTGAAATCGTAGGCCCAGTAGCCGTGGTAGCCGCGCGTGCGGATGTAAGGGTTGATCCACTGATTGTGCACGGGCGGCGTGAGCCACAGCGCGTCGAAGCCCATGCGCTTGAGGTAGGGGAGCTTGGCGCGCAGCCCCTTGAGGTCGCCGCCCTGGAAGGAGTCGTCGTCGCCGGGGACGAACTCGCCCGCGCCCTGGTCGTCGTTGGACTTGTCGCCGTTCTGAAAACGGTCGATCATCGCGAAGTAGATGACCTTGCCCTGCCAGGACGGTAGGCTCACTGCGCGGGAGCCGGGCGGACGAGCACGCGCACGCCGTAGGCCGGGACCTCGACGATGGTCTTGGAGCCGCCGCCCGCGGCCCGGGCGGCGACGAGGTAGCCGGGGTTCAGCGCGTCCTCGAGAGCGGCGCCCGCGGGCGTGAGGTTCGCGTCGACGTACATGTCGGCCGAGCGCGCCTCCCCGGCGGTGTTGAGGACGACCAGGACTTCCTGACCCTCGTGGATGCGGCTGAAGGCGTAGATCCCGGGGCCCGCCGGGTCCGACCAGCGGGGGTACTGCGCGCCGCGCGTCAGCGCCGGATACGCCTTGCGCAGGTCGGCGAGCGCGCGCAGGAATTTGAACGACGCGGAAGTCTCGTCGAACTTGTCGCCGGCCGAGCTCTCCGACTTGTACCGGCCGGAGGCGAACATGTCCTCGCGGTTCTGCGGGTCGGCGGGCAGGTCGCCGCCCTCGGGCGTCAAGCGGCCGTGCAGCTGGCGGAAGGCCTGCTCGGTGCCGTAGTACAAGAGCGGGATGCCGGAGGTCGTCATCACGAAGGCGAGCGCGGTCTTCAGCAGCTGCGCGGGCGTGTCCGCGAGCAGGAAGCGGTAGGTGTCGTGCAGGTCGATGAAGCGCGTCAGGCGGCCGGCGTGCTCGACGCCGAGGGCGACCTGCGCGTCGCGCTGGCTGTCCTCGAGCGCGCGCGCGGGGCCCGCCCCGTGCAGGGCCTCGTTCTCGCGGCGGTAGGCGGGGTAGTGGTACAGCGTGTCGAGCGAGCCGTTTTCGAGGAACGGCTTGAGCTCCGCGTCCATGCCCGTCGAGTTCTCGCCCAGGATCAGGAAGTTCTTCTTGCCGAGCTTGCCCGCGTACTCGCGCAGGGCTTTCGAGAACAGCGGCAGGAAGCCGGGGGCGACGTGGCGCACCGCGTCGAGGCGGATGAAGTCCACGTCGGTCTCCTTGACCCAGTACTCCGCCACGTGGATCAGCTTCTGCTGGGTCTCGGGGCGGTCGGTCGCGAAGTGGCGGTAGTTCGGCGGAAAGTCGCCGCGGGTGGCCTGCACGGGGTCGTTCCAGTTCGTGATCACGCGCTCGCGCGTGAAGTCGTTCTCCGTGAACTCCACCGGCTTGAGCGTGCGCGTCCATTCGATCGGCCCCGGCTTGTTGTCGCCGGTCCACTGCGTCTTGCCGTCGGCGTACTCGAACACGGGGCCCGCGTGGTTGATCACCCAGTCGAGCCCGACGCGCAAGCCCATCGAGTGCGCCTTCGAGACGAGCTCCTTGAGGTCGGCCATCGAGCCCAGGCGCGGGTCGACGGCGAGGAAGTGGACCGGCGCGTAGCCGTGATAGGCCTCGGGGATCGACATCGTGACGGGCGAGAGCAGGATCGTGGTGACGCCCGACGCCTTGATGTAATCGAGCTTGTCGATCACGCCGCGCAGGTTGCCGCCGTGGCGCGAGCTGCCGTTCTCGGGATCGCCGAGAGGCTTGGCTCCCTCGCCCTTGTTGAAGCGGTCGAGGACCACGGAGTAGATCGTCTCGTCGCGCCAGTCCTCGGGGGACGGGTGATGGGCGAGGCTGGGATCGATGTCGAGCGAAGCGGCGGCGAGCGAATCGACCGCGTCGGAGGGCGGGGGAAGCTCGCCGTCGTCGCTCTTGTCCTGCGCGAGCTTCTCGGCGATGCCGGCGGCGGAGCGGAGGGTCTTCGAATCCGATTTGGCGGCGGCTTCGACCTCGGCGGGTTTCGCGGGCGGCGCGCGCGTCGCGGCGCCGTCGAGCGGCGGCATCGAGGCGGCGCCGACCGCGGGAGCCGCCGGCGCCGCGGAGGGCGAGGCCGCGGCCGGCGCGAGCGCCGGCGAGGCCGCGGGCGCGGCGAGCAGGACCGTCGGCGCGGCCGGGTTCCACGGCGAAGGCGTCAGCGACGAAAGGGGAGCGATGGGCCCGCTCGCGGCCGCGGGCAAGGGCGCGACGGCCGTCAGCGGCGCGACCGTCGCGCCGGCCGCGGCGCCGCCGCTTCCGGCCGCGGGCGCGACGACGGCCGCCGCCTTGATCTCTTGAGCGAGAGCGGGCGCGCCGGGGACGGCGAGAAGGAACGCGAGGAGAAGCGAGATGGAGCGCGCGATCATCGCGGCGACCCCGTCTGAGCGGGCTCGAGCGTCAGCTTCTCGGTCGAGGCCGGCGCGGCGACGCCTTTCGCGCGGATCGCCGCCTGGAGCGCCTCGGGAGCCTTGCCCGCGGCGTCGCCCTCGGCGACGGCGTAGAGGATCGTCCGCGTCCGCGCGCGCCAGGCGACGACGGCGATCGTCAAGTCCAGCGCCTGCTGGAAGACGAACAGCGCCCAGAACGCGTGCATGGAGCCGGTCGCGAAGAACGGCCCCGCGAGCAGGAACAGCACGTCGCGCAGCTGCTGGATGCCGGAGCGCTGCCAGCGCTTGAGTCGTCCCTTCGCGTACAGCTGGTTCAGGCCGTTGTAGCCGAGCGTGCCGAAGAACGTGCCCACGAGGCTCATGACCAGCACGTCCTTCCAGTAGAACGGGCTCCACGGCGGGATCGTCTTGTGCGGGTTCGCCGACCACGAGAAGGCGCGGTACATCGCGCCGAAGCCCTGCATGTAGATCAGGTTGAAGTACATCTGGTACGAGAAGCCGCGCAGGCGGCTGAGGTTCTCCTGGAAGTTGTTCCACGTGTTCAGGAAGATGCCGTGGAACGTCTCCTGGAAAAGGCTCAGCGCCATCAGGCCCGCCATCGCGAGCGGGTGCGCGAGGCCGACCGTCGACCAGTACACGCCGAGCGAGACCGCCAGCGGCCAGCTCTTGGTCGCCAGGCCGCCGACGACCTCGCTGGTGAGCGGCTTGGTCATGGAGTCGCGGAAGGTGCGGGCGAGGAAGCGCGCTTCTCCGATGACGCGTCCAGGCAACGCCGCGATGCCCGCGAGCGTGAGGCGCGGCGCGGGGGCCGCGTCCTTCGGCGCGGGCTTCACGGCGCGAGAGATCAGCTTGAACGGGAGGGCGACGAGGCGCGTGAACGGGTTGTTGACGAGCCCGCCCCAGGCCTGCTTGACCGGCGAGACCTCCGCGAGCCCGAGCGCGGACGGGTACTTGGCCGCGAACTCCTTGGACGCGGTCAGCTCGGCGGCCGGGCGGTTGCCGAGCACGAGGCGCACCGCGCCGTTCTTGTTCAGGCCGCGCGCGAGCTCGGGGTTCGCCTTCAAGGTCTGGTCGAGAGAAGCGAGGTTCGTCTCGACGGGCGCGCGGCCGTGGGAGACGATGAAGATCTTTCCGTCGAAGAGCGCGGCGCCGTCCGCCGCGGCGCCGCCCTCGGCCCCGCTCGGCTTCGCCGCAGCGGAGGCCGGGGCGGAGGAGGGCGTCCTGCGGGGCGAGCCGAACGCGGCGGCGGGAGCGGCGGCGCTCTTGAGAGCGGGAGCGGAGACGCTCGCCGGCGCGGCATCGGCGCGAGCGGCGGCGGCCGGGGCGGCGGCCAGGGCGGGCGCGGGGGCGGCCGCGAACGCGGGGACCGCGGCGGCGATCAGCGCAGCGGGAGAGGTCAGGGCGGCAGCCGACGGGGCGGAAGGCGCGGCGGCGGTGAGCGGGGCGGCGAAAGCCTGCGCGGTGAGCGCCAGCGGCGCGGGCGCGGAGACGGAAAGCGAGCTCGCGCCGGCCGAGACGCTCGCGCCCGACGCGGAGCCCGGCGCGGAAGCGCTCTCGGCGGAGGCGCCGACGACCTGCGCGAAGGCGGAGGCGACGAACGGGTTGTTCGGGAGGACGATCAGCGCCGACAAAAAAACGGGGAGGAGGCGCTGCGCCCGCCGTCCTTCCCGTTGATTTCCGGCCGCTTCCGGCATGAGTTCTCCTTATATCCCGCGTCACCGGGGCGTTGCCCGGAAGTCATGGAGAATATAGCCCTAGAATGCGAAACTAACCAGGTCTAAAAGGGCTTCGGGGCCTCCGGCAGAGGCCTAGCGGGATATGGGCCCTTCGACCAATGAGAAAAGCCGCCTACCTGCACGACTTCCGGCCGCTGTCCGTGGGCGCCGTGCGCGCGCAGGCGGACATCGCGGCCTGGCTGAAGGTCGGCCTCGCGCGGACGCGCGGCGGACGCCTCGATGCGCAGGACCGCCGGGCGCTCGCGCTGTACGAACGCTTCGCCCGCGGTGGAGCGGTCGAGAGCCGCGCCAGCGCTCTCCCCGACTACGGCCGCCGCGACTGGGACGCCATGACTCTGTTCCGCGCGACGGACGGCGCGCCGTGGCACCGGCCCACGCTGCAGTCGCGCATGGCATTGTACGAGAAGACGGTCCTCGCGCTCGCGGGGCGCGCCTTCCCGTCCGGCGAGAGCGCTCCCGACTACGCGATCCAGGTCTCCTGCACGGGCTACGCCTCGCCGCACGCGGTCCAGCGCCTGGCCGCGCGGCGCGCGTGGGACTCGCGCGTGCTCCACGTCGGCCACATGGGCTGCTACGCCTCGGTCCCGGCGGCCGCGATGGCGTCCAAGCTCGTGCTCGGCGAGGCCGCGACGGGCCGGCCTCGCGCCCGCGCCTCCCTTTTGCTCGTGGAGCTCTGCTCCCTGCACCTCAAGCCGGGAGCCAGCGCGGACGAGCAGGTCGTGGTGAACTCCCTGTTCGGCGACGGGGCGATCCGTTTCGACGCGAGCCTCGCGCCGCGCGGCCCCGCGCTCGCCCTTCTGGACTCCGCCGAGGAGATCGTCCCAGGCTCGGAGGAGGAGATGACGTGGCGCCTGGAGGACTCCTCCTTCCAGATGACGTTGACCCGCGACGTTCCGGGGCTCGTCGGCAAGGCCGTTTCGGGTTTCGTCCGGCGCTTCCTGAAGCGCGGCGGGCGCTCGCTCGCCGACGTGTCGCGCTTCGCGATCCATCCCGGCGGGCCGCGCGTCATCGAGCAGGTCCTCGCGGCGCTGGCCCTGCCCGCCGACGCCGCGCCGCACAGCCGCGAGGTCCTGCGCCGCCGGGGCAACATGTCGTCGGCGACCTTGCCGCACATCTGGCACGCCCTGCTCGAGGATCCCTTGGTGCGCGACGGCGAGCTCATCTTGTCCCTCGCCTTCGGCCCCGGGCTGACCTTGGTCGCCAACCTCCTGCGCAAGGAGCGCCGGCGATGATCGCCGCGGCGGCCCTGCTCGTCTCCCTCCAAGCGGCGCTCATGCTCGTCGACGAGCGCGTCTTCCACCGCGACCGCGGGCTCGGCGAGTGGGAGAGCTGGGGACACGTCGCGGACTCCGCGTTCTTCGCCGCCGCGCTGGCGCCGGCCGCCCTGCTCGCTCCCGGCCGCGGCGCGATGATCGCGTATGCCGTCCTCGCCGTCGCGTCGACGCTGCTCGTGACGAAGGACGAGTGGATCCATGCGCGCGAGTGCGACGGCGCCGAGAACTGGATCCACGCGCTCTTGTTCAGCCTCCATCCCTGCGTGCTGATCGCGGTCGGCGCGCTGTGGGCGCGCGGGGAAGGCGCGGTCCTGCGCGCGAGCCTGCCCGTCGCCGTCGCGGGCTGGTGCCTGTTCCAGTGGGGCTGGTGGGTCCGCGGCAGGCGCTTCCGCGCCGAGACGGGGCCGCTCGTCGACAACGAGTTCTACGACGAGCTCGGCGAGCTGTGGCACCAGGGCGACGGCCACGCCATCGCGCTGCTGCGCGCGGAGACGCCCGCGCGCCTGGCCTACGTGCGCGGGGCGCTCGCGCGCGCGGGCGTGCGCGGCGGCGACCGCGTCCTCGACGTCGGCTGCGGCGGGGGGCTGCTGGCCCTGCCGCTGGCCGGCCTCGGCTTCCGCGTGAAGGGCGTCGACCGCTCGGCGGGCTCGCTCGCGGCGGCGCGCGCGCGGGTGCCGGCCGGCGCCGACGCGACCTTCGCCGTCGGCGACGCCTTGGCCCTGGCCGAGCCGCCGGAGCACTACGACGCGGTGCTGATGATGGACCTGCTCGAGCACGTCGAGGACCCGGCGCGCGCGCTCGCCGAGGCCGCGCGCGCCCTGCGCCCCGGCGGCGTGCTGATCTTCCATACCTTCAACCGCACGCCGGAATCCTGGCTGCTCGCGGTGAAAGGCATCGGCTTCGTGACGCGCGAGGGGCCGAGCAACGTCCACCACCACTCGATGTTCATCACGCCCGCCGAGCTCGAGGCGGCGGGACGCCGATGCGGCCTCGGGCGCTTCGACGCGACCGGCATCCGCCCGTGCCTGGACGGCGCCTTCGTCTCCTCGCTGCTGAAGCGCCGCGTTCACCCCGATTTCGCCTTCACGCTCACGCGCTCGACGCGCGTCGGCTACGTGGGCTGCTTGACCAAGTTGTAGAATCGGACATGCGCTTCGCGCGGCTCGTCCTGCCGCTCCTGCTCGCCCTTCCCGCCCGCGCCGCGGCGCTGCGCCATCGCCTCTATATCGCGCCCGACGAGATCGCCGACGGGAACTCCCGGGCTATGGCGAAGCTTCTCGTCGAACGTATTCATCGCGAGTGCGACCTCGCGGATGCTCCGTCCTCCGGCGACACGGTCCTCGGCGACGATGCGCAGCCGATCATGATGGTCGACGCGAGAGTCCTTCGCGCGATCGCGCAGGACGGGTTTCTCAATCAGCATCAAGCAGGACGAACGGGCGGTCAAAGTAGAGAGAGCGATCGCTTCGAGGCAGAGCAGGAACTCGCCATGATGCGGTTGCCCTGGGGCTCCAAGAGTTTCGCGCTGCTCCCGAAGTACGCGGTGGTGGATATCCATAAGCCGGGCCTCGGGTCCTTCCGGCTCCCCACGCGTTATGGCGACGTGGCGATCATTTTCAAGCCCGAGGTATGGGACCGTGCGACGTGGACATATGCGGACAGCCTCGATTTTTCCCAAAAGTCCGGCCGCTTTGATTCGGGTGGGGCTGGCAATCCAGTCCTCGCGCATACCATTCATTATCGAAGAAAGAAGGAAGACCGCAATCGATGCGGAAATTACTGCGAGGCGCAGATCTGGGGGAAGCTTACGCTCGATGATGTCGCCTATGCGATGGTCCGCGACTCGGAACCGGTCCCTGACGTTCTTGTGCGCGCGGGCATCCCCGTCTACGGATACTCAATTTCCGAAAGCAGTTCGGCGGTGCTCGATCCGGGGCGAACCGCGCAGTACGTTAGAGGCGCCCGGCGAACCGGGGAGGCTAAGCTCGACTATTTTCTCCCATTGGCCGAAATGAGGATTGAGCATCAGCTTCCCCTGTTCGCCGCCAGCGAGCGTCCTTGGAATGATTTCAAGCCGCAACTCCTGAGTGCGCTTAACGCACCGCCTGGCGCACTATTGATCAACGCGATCGCGTTCGCCGCGGAGCACCGCGACGATCCCGACGTCGCCGCGCGCCTGGCCGCTTTGCGCCGCGCGCCGGAGTCCGTCGCGACCGAGTGGCTCGAACGCCTCGACAAGAAAAATCTCTGCTCGCCGCGCTAAGGGTTCCCTCATCGGACCGGGAGAGCATCGTTCTCCGTCGGAGCGGGCCTGGCGGCATGGACGCCGAACTGCTAAAATTGTCGTCGGGAAACCCGCCGAGAGCCGATTGAAAAAGCACTACTTCTGGACATCGATGGCCGCCGCCGTGTTCGGAGTCGCGGCCATCGGCGTCCTGGCCTACGGCCTCGGTTCCCCCAGCGCGACCTTGCTCGGTCCCGCGCTGGTCCGCGACCGTTACCTGCCGGGCGGGCCGCGGCGGATCGCGCTGACCTTCGACGACGGTCCCTCCGAACCCTACACGGGCGAGATCCTCGACATCCTGAAGGCCAACCACGTCCACGCCACGTTCTTCCTCTGCGGCTCCGCCGCGGAGCGCTACCCGGACCTCGTGCGCCGCATCAAGGCCGAGGGGCATGAGATCGGCAATCACACCTACTCGCATCCGTGGCTGTACCTGATGGACAAGGACAAGATCGCCGGCGAGATCGACCGCACGCAGGACGTGCTCGAGAAGATCTCCGGCACGCGCCCGCGGCTCTTCCGCCCGCCGTACGGCGTGCGCTGGTTCTCGCTGTGGCCGATCCTCCAGGAGCGTCGCCTGACGATGGTGCTGTGGTCCATGCGCGGCTACGACGGCCGCTACGGCGCCGACGGCATCGCGAAGACCTCGCTCGAGCAGCTCCAGCCCGGCGGCATCCTGCTCCTGCACGACGGCTTCGAGGCTCGTCCCGCCGCCGACGTCGACCGCTCGGCCACCGTCCGAGCCCTGCCCGTCATCATCGCCGGCGCGCGCGAGGCCGGCTACTCGTTCGCCCTGCTCCCGGGCGCGTGACGGACCTCCCGTTCCAGGCCGTCGTCTTTCTCGGCTCCTTCCTGACCTTCACGCTGGAACTGATGGCCGCCAAGCTCCTCCTGCCGCGCTTCGGCGGCAGCGCCTATGTCTGGACGACGTGCGTGATCTTCTTCCAGGCCCTGCTGCTCGCGGGCTACGGCTGGGGCCATGCCGCCCTCGGGCGCTGGGGCGCGCGGCGCTACTCGCGCGTCCATCTCGTCCTCCTGCTCGCGCCGTTCTTCTTCTTCCCGCTGCGCCTGCCCGAGGCGTCGGCCGCCGCGCCGATGCTCGACTTGTCGTGGGCGCTCCTGCGCTCGGCCGGCGTTCCGTTCTTCGTGCTCTCGACGACGATCCTCGTCATCCAAGGCTGGCACGCGGGAGCGCGAAAGGGAGGCGACGGCTACTTTCTCTTCGCCGCTTCGAACATGGGAGCGCTCGCCGCTCTCGCGAGCTATCCGTTCTTGATCGAGCCCTTGCTGACTTTGAGATCTCAAACATTCCTATGGTTCGGTCTTTATTCTCTGTACGCCGTTCTTCACCTCTTCTGCCTGCCGGGCTCCTTCAATGAGGCCGCTCCCGACACGAGCGCCGTGCTCCCCGTGACTTCCCGCGATCGTCTCCTCTGGCTCCTGCTCAGCGCCGCCCCCTGCGCCGCCATGCTCGCCACGACCAACCTTCTCACCTTCGACTTCGCCGCCGTGCCGCTCCTCTGGACGGCCCCGCTCGCCGTCTATCTGCTCACCTTCGTCCTGAACTTCAAGCGCTCGCCCTGGTATCCCGGCCGCCTGAACTCGGCCCTGCTGCCGGTCCTCGGGCTTTGGGTCTTGATCTGCCTGGCGGCCGCGGCGCTGACGGTCTCGCGGGCCGGAGTCTCGACGCCGGTGCAGACCCTGCGGCGGCTGATCGACATCGGCAAATTCGGCTACGTGACGGCGGCGCTGTTCATCGTCGGCATGATCTGCCACAAGTCGCTGGCCGCCAGCCGTCCCGCCTCGGAGAAGTCCATGACCGAGTACTACAGCTGGATCTCCGCCGGCGGCCTGCTCGGCAGCGCGTGCATCGGCGTCCTGGTCCCCTGGCTCGGCCGCGGCGTGCCGTCGCTCTCGCTCGACTGGCTCGTCGCGGGCGCGGTGGCCGCGGCCGCGCTCGCTCTGCGCGACAGCCGTCTCCTGACCCGAGGCCGCGTCGCGGCCGCGGGGCTGGTTCTCGCGGCCGTCTCGCTGGGACTGCGCGCCTCGACGCCGGAGCCCGGCGTCGTCGTGCGCGCCCTGCGCAACTTCTACGGGATCTACCGCGTCGTGGACCGCGACGGCACGCGCGAGTTCTTCCACGGCAACACCGATCACGGGATGCAGTCGCTGGACCCGGCGCGGGCCCGCGTGCCGCTCACGTACTACAACGTGCACTCGCCGCTCGCCGAGGCGTGGAGCGCGCTGGGCCGGGACTGGCGCTCGGTCGGCGTCGTCGGCCTCGGCGCGGGAGCCATCGCGGCGTACGGCCGCGCGGGGCAGGCGATGGACTTCTACGAGCTCGATCCCGACGTGGCGATGATCGCCGGGACCGACTTCACCTATCTCAAGACGAGCCCGGCGACGGTCCAGGTGATCCTCGGCGACGCGCGGCAGTCGCTGGCGCGCCGCGAGGGCGCGCCCTACGACCTCCTGATCCTCGACGCGTTCAACAGCGGCGCCGTGCCGGTCCACCTCGTCACGAAGGAGGCGCTCGAGCTGTATCTCCGGCGGATCGAACCTGACGGCGTCATCCTCCTGCACGTCTCCAACCGCTACCTCGACCTGCGCTCGATGCTGGCCGCCGCGGCGCGAGAGCTCGGCCTTTCGGGCGCGTGCAAGCGGCTCACGCAGAACGGCCGAGTCGCCGACGACCGCGTGCCGTCGTCTTGGGTGGCGCTGAGCCGCGATCCGGCCAAGATGAAGCGCCTCGTCGAGAAGGAAGGCTGGACGGACCTGGCCGACCCGGCGTTCACCCGCGGACGGGCCTGGACGGACCAGCACGCGAGCCTTCTGCCGGTCCTCGCGCTTTAGTCGCGCAGGCGCGCGGTGTCGCGGTCCCAGTCCAGCGTGACGGAGCGCCGCGCGACGACGCGGCCCGTGTCCGCGTCCTGCGCCTCGACGACCACGCGGACGACGGGCTTGCGGTCGGCCGCGTACCGCGGGTCGTAGGTCCAGTACACGCGGCCCTCGGTGGCGGTGAAGTCGGCTCCGCGCGGCAGGACGACGTAGTTCGGCGCGTTCCACGTGACGAAGTAGCCGAAGTCCGTCGTCCAGCGGTAGTTCACCGTCGTGCCGGCGGGCGGGACGAACAGCGTCGTGAAGCCGATGCCCGGGGTCGACGACATGGAGGGGGAGTACTCGTTCGGCTCGGCGCGCAGGCCCATCTCCCCGGCGCCGCCCGGCAGGGACGCGCAGGCGCAGAGCAGGAACGCGGCGGCCGCGAGAAGGGCCTTCATCGCGCGATGATAACAATTCGGTAGACTACCGCATGGCGAATTCTCCCGAGTCGGCCATCCGCCTCGCTTGGCTCGCTTGGGCCGTCTCTTGGTTCGCGGCCGCTCCGCGAGCGACGCGCCGTTCCATTCCATCCACGAGACCGACTTTTCGGCGGCGGCGCGCTACGAGATCCCCAGCCGGGAGCGCAACTCCTGGGTTTTCCTGATCAACTACTCCAACAACCGCACTTTCCTCAATAACGTCCCCTTGCCGGGCGTCGCTTACGTGGTCCGCGATCCGGCGAACGGGCTCATGGGCGCGATCGGCTTCCCTTTCGCGATGCTCCGCTGGAAGGCCGACGAGGACTGGACCATGTCGGCCTCCGTGTTCGGCGGCGCGAGCTGGAACCTGGAGGCGGACCGGCGCGTCGCGCCCGCGACGCTGTACGCGCGCCTGCAGAGAGAGCCGCGGCAGTGGCTGCGCGCGGGACGTTCGGACGACTCCAACCGCCTGATCTACGACGAGAAGGATTTCCGCGTCGGGGCGCGCGCGCCGCTGGGCGGGCGCTTCGGCGTCGACGGCGCGCTGGGCTGGAGCTTCGACCGGCGCTTTTCCGAGGCGCGCGACGCGAACCGCGCGGCCGAGCGCTTCGCGATGCGCAACGCGGCGATCGCGAGTCTCGCCCTGTCATGGCGCTAGCCGCTCTCGCCGCGCTCCTGCTCGCCGGCGCTCCCGCCTTCGCGGCGTCCGCTCCGCTCGTCGAGGCGCCCAACGCCTCCGTCGTGAGGATCTGGTACAAGGCCGGGCATGACTCCGTTCGCAAGCCGTCGCTCGCCCTCGCGGACGCCCCGCCCGGCCGCGTGCCGCTCGCGGAATCTTTGACGGTGCGCTCCGATTCCGCGTCCTTCTCGGTCTCCGGCCGCGACGGCGCGGTCCTTCTCGCGGGCGTCCGCGTCTCCTTCTCGACGTCGACCCCCGGCGCCTGGACCTTGACCTATCCGCTCGGCAGGGACGAGCGGCTCCTGGGGCTGGGCCAAGACAACCGGAACAACGGGCGCCTCGACCGGCGCGGCACGATCCGCGAGCTGTGGGCCGGGCAGAAGATCGAGTCGGGCAACGTCACGGCCCAATACCCGGTGCCGTTCCTGCTGAGCACGGGGAGAGGCGGGCGGGCGTACGGGCTCTTCTTCGATGACACGGCCAGGATGACCTTCGATCTGGGCAAGACCGATCCGGACGTCCTGCGCGTCGAGGCGGACGGCGGCGAGCTGGACCTGTACGTGATCGACGGCCCCAAGCCGGCCGACGTGCTCGAGCGCTACACGGCGCTGACGGGACGGCCGTCGCTGCCGCCGCTGTGGGCGCTGGGCTATTGGCAGAGCAAGTGCACGTACTACGACTGGGCCCAGCTCGACGAGGCCTATCGCCAGCTCACGGCGCGCGGCTTTCCCGTCGACGTGATGGTCATCGACGCGGATTGGCCCGAGGTGATGACGGACTACCGCTGGGCGCCGCGCTGGCTGGCGCAGAAGCAGACGCCGGCCGAGAAGATCGCGGACTACGCCCGGAGGGGAGTCCATATCGTGATGTCCCAGTCGGGGCCGATGGTCAAGAGCGAGTCGCCGACCTTCGCCTCGGGCTGGGCGCGGGGCGTCTTCGCGACCGACGGCAAGGGCGGCCCGGTCGAGGCGGGCTGGTACGGAGGCAAGCTGCTCGACTTCACGTCGCCGCAGATGAACGATTGGCTGTGGCCGCAGACGCGCGTGCTCGACGAGTCGGGGATCTCGGGGTGGTGGCTGGACCTGACCGAGCCCGAGGGCGAGCCGCCGCGGACGCGTTATCACGCCGGCTCGCCGGCCGAGGTCCACAACCAGTACTCGTTCCTGAGCACGCTGAGCTTCGAGGGCGTGCAGCTCGCGGTGCATCCCGACCGGCGGCCGTTCGTGCTCACGCGCGCGGGCTCGGCGGGGCTGGAGCGGCATCACGCCGCGGTCTGGACGGGCGACGTCTACAGCGACTACGCGACCTTGCGCGCGCATCCCCCGGAGATGCTCAACTCCGGGCTGTCGGGCTTCGCGTATTGGACGTCGGACACGGGCGGCTTCCTGGTTGGGGACTACAAGAACGACCGCTTCGGCGCGCACGCGCGGCTCTATGAGCGCTGGATGCAGTTCTCGGCCTTCGGCCCGATCACGCGCGCGCACAAGGCGGGCGGCGTGCCGGAGCCGTACGGGCTGGGCACGGCGACGGAGCAGGGCGCGCGGCATTACCTCAAACTTCGCTACCGGCTGATGCCGTATATTTATTCTTATGCGTGGGAAGCCAGTCGGACCGGTCTCCCGCTGACCCGCGCGCTCCTTCTGGAATTCCCCGGCGACCCCGGATCGGTCGCCGCTCCCGGCGACGAATACCTCTTCGGCCGCGAGCTTCTCGTCGCGCCGGTCCTCCGCGAGGGCCTCGCCAACCGCTCGGTCTACTTCCCGCCGGGAAAGTGGTTCGACTGGGACGACGGCGTCGAGTACGAGGGCGGGCGCGACTGGGTGGTCCGAGCGCCGCAGGACCGCATCCCCGTCGCGGTCCGGGCGGGGGCGATCATCCCGATGGCGCCGGACATGAAGAACACCGGCGAGAAGCCGTGGGACCCGTTGACGGTCGAGATCTACCCGTCCGGCTCGTCGAGCTTCACGCTGTACCGCGACGACGGGGCCAGCTTCGACTATCTCAAGGGGCGCGCGACGGTGACGAAGATCGATTCCGATGAAACGCCCTCGGCCGTGCGCGTGCGGATCGCGGAGTCCAACAAGCTCTTCGCGGCGAAGGAGTACGTCCTTCATCTGCACCTGCGCCGCGCGCCGGCCTCGCTGAAGAAGGGCTGGTCCTGGGACGCCGGAGCCAGGGTGCTGACGATCCCGCTGCGCTCGGGCGCGGCGCTCGAGCATTCGGCGTCCGTCGCGCTGTCCGCGCGGGAGCTGCCGCCGCGCCTCGCGCCGGTCCTCAAGGCCGACGCGTTCGATCCCAAGGGCGAGGCGGCGGGCGCGTCAGGCCCGGTGCCGCATTTCTTCCCGCCGTCGCCGCTGCCGGCGCGGATGAAGGCGATCTATTACGACAACGGCGGCGAAGGCGTGGCCTTCCACGCGACGCATCCGCTCTCCGGCGCGGACGCGCTGACCGGGCTGCGCGCGGGCGACTGGCTGCGCTACACGATCGACGCGGTGACGGGCGGCTATCACGACTTGACGGTGCGCGCGGCGAGCGCGAGCGGAGGGCGGCTGCGCTTCGAGGTGCAGGGGCAGGCGGTCGCGACGGTCGACGTGCCGGCGACGGGCGGAGAGTTCCGCGACCTCGCGGTCAAGGATGTCTACTTGATCCCGGGCGTGCTGACGATGCTGGTCTCGGCGGAGACGGACGGGCTCTCCCTGGACTCGTTCGCGCTCGCGCCGTCGACGAGCGCGCCGGCCGCCTATCCCGCGGCGCTCGCCGCGCGCCAAGGGCCGATCGAGGCGGCGAAGGATGGCTCCGTGGTCAATCTCGGCATCAAGGGCAGCCGTCTGGTGTTCGGGATCGGCGCGGCCTCGGCCGGAGCGCGGATGCTGCGCCTGCGCTACGGCAACGGCGGCAAGAAAAGCGTCGCGCTGTCGCTGACGGTGGGCTCGGAGAAGCCGCGTCAGATCGCGCTGGCGCCGTCGACGGGCGAGCGGGCGACGGCGGATTTCCCGGTGACGCTGCGCCGCGGCGGGGACACGATCGCGCTGGACGGGCTCGAGAAGGGCTGGGACACGGTCAAGCTCGACGGGCTCGAGCTCCTGCCGCGCTGATCAGCCGGCGGCTTTCCCGGCGATCATCTCCCGGAACTCGTGGTTGTCGCCGCGCCAGACCACGGAGTCGATGAAGAAGTGGTGGATGTTGACGAACAGCGTGGAAGCGGAGAAGAAGAAGCCCACGCCGAGCGCCGCGCGGTCGTAGACCATGACGCGGTCGAGCCAGTTGGGCAGGATGCGGGCGAGGACGTCGCCCACGACGATGACGGCCAGCAGGCTCGCGCCGACGGCGAGCCACGGCGCGGGGGCGCGAGGGGACTCGGGCTCGCGGTTGAGGCGCAGGGCGAGGACGAACACCATGTACTGCAGGGAATGCAGAGCGGCCACGAAGGGCACGTCGCGGAAGGCGTGGAACACGTTCGGATACAGGATCAAGGGAACGCCCCAGGCGTAGATCGACAGGAACGACGCGACGGCGATCCACGATAGGCCGGCGCCGCTTTTGAGACGAGGCGCGAAGACGAGCGCCAAACGGACGAACGTCGCCGTCAACGCGCCGAGGCCGAGAACGGCGACCCACAACGGCAGGCCGAGCGGGTGATAGGTCAGATACTCGTAGGCGAAGAGATTTCCCCGCGTGTTCGGCATGATGAAGATCACGGCCGCCAGCGCGAGCAGGTTGGCGCGCAGGGCGTCCTTCTCCGGCCGCGAGAGGGGGCTGCGCTTGGCGGCGCTGAGGGCGAGCGTCGCGCCGTAGGCTTGCTTGGCGTAGTGCCAGCCGCTGAGCAGGAACAGGATGTGCAGCAGGGCGGCCATGGTGAGCAGCGGCCGGTCGATGTAGACCAGCATCAGGAGCACGGCGGTCGCGAGCGGCACGAGCACGCCGGCGAGGAAAAAAGAAGGGGAGCGCAGGATCTCGGCGCGGCGGTCCCAGTACAGCAGCTGATAGGACGACGTGTAGTGCGGCAGGATCAGGGCGAGCCAGAGGAACGTCGCGAGCGGGCCCGTCATGCTCCACACCGCGTTCGTGCGGACGTACAGGCCCAAGCTCAGGGGGACGACGACGGCCGCGCCCCCGACGGCGAGGAAGGTGAACGCGTCCGAGACGAGAAGAGGGCGCGGCGCGCGGGTTTGGAGCACGGCACTATTATGTCAGACTCGCGGCGGGCCGGCTATCCCCGGGGATAGCCCGATTGTATAATCACTTGTCGCCCGTGTAGCTCAGCGGTAGAGCACTCGCCTTGTAAGCGAAAGGTCGCCGGTTCAATCCCGGCCGCGGGCTTCCTATTTCGCGCCGCCGGCGGGATGCTTCAGGAAGTCGACCGTGTACTCGTCCTTGGAGACCTGCACCCGGTCGTCCTGCAGCACGACCTCCGAGTGGGTCGCGGTCGGAGAATGGAAGAGCTTGCGCTTGAGCGGGATCTTCGAGAGATCGAGCGAGACGAACCCGTAAGCGCTCTGGCCCCCCGCGATGCGGCGGCGGCCGATGTCGATGTCCTCCTCGGAAACGCCGACGCCGAGCTCCACGCGCGAGACGGGACGGCTCACGGTGACGTCCACGCGCTCCGTCGTGTCGCGGCGCACGCCGTCCCTCGGCGGCTGGCTGAACAGCCCGATGCCGGCGCCGGACGGGACGACCGCGGCCTCGTCCCTCTTAAGCGGGGCGGCGAGGTCGCGCTTGAGCTGCTCCGCCTGGACTTCCTTGAGCGTGGGGAGCATCGGCTTGCCGGACGTGAAGCGCTTGAAGACCTCGTCCAGATTGCGCTCGTCGACCTGCCCCACCGGCGCGGGCCCGGCCGCCGGCGCGACTTGGGCGCGCGAGGGCGCGGCGAGCGAAAGCAGGAGGCCGAGTAGGATCATGTTGTAATTATAGGAGGAAGCGCTCCGTCCCACCTAGGGTCCTTCGGTCGCGCAATCGCGGGTCCTTCGGCCCCTCGGAGGGGACAAAAGCGTTGCGTTCCCGGAGCTTTTGCTTCATCGGCCCCTTGATACGATGCCTCCTCGCAAGGAGAGGCCATGAAAGTCCTGTTCGTGCATCCCAGCCCGCTGATGTACTCGGAGATCTACCTGCGCCTGGAGCCCTTGGGCCTCGAGCTCGTCGCCGCGGCCGCGCGCAAGGCCGGACACGACGTGCGGCTCCTCGATCTGCAGATCTTCGCGCATGACGACTACCGCCGGATCCTGGCGGATTGGCGTCCCGACGCCGTCGGCTTCTCGCTCAATTATCTCGCCAACATTCCGGAGGTGCTCGACCTGACGGACGAGACGCGCCGTCTGTCGCCGGAATGCTTCCTATTCTGCGGCGGCCATAGCGCGTCCTTCACCGCGGCCGAGATCCTCGAGCACTCCGGCGGCGCCATGGACTGCGTCCTGCGCGGCGAGGGCGAGAGCACGACGCCGATGCTCCTCGAGGCCGTCGCCGCCCGCCGTCCGCTCGAGACCGTGCCCGGCGCCGTCACCGCAAAGGGGCTCGGCCCCGCCCCGCAGTTCGTGAAAAGCCTCGACGACCTCTCGCCCGCGCGCGACCTGACGCGCCGGCGCGGGAAGTACTTCATCGGCTCGCTCGATCCCTGCGCCTCCATCGAGTTCGCCCGCGGCTGCCCGTGGGACTGCTCCTTCTGCAGCGCGTGGACGTTCTACGGCCGCAGCTACCGGACCATCGATCCGCTCAAGGCCGCGGCGGACCTCGCGTCCATCCGCGAGCCCGGCGTGTTCCTCGTCGACGACGTCGCCTTCGTCCACCCCGAGCACGGCATGGCCATCGCGGCCGAGGCCGAGCGCCTCGACGTGCGCAAGCAGTACTACATGGAGACCCGAGCCGACGTCCTCATGCGCAATCCCGAGGTGTTCCGCCGCTGGAAGCGGCTGGGGCTGAACTACATCTTCCTCGGACTCGAGGCCATCGACGAGGAAGGACTCAAGGCGCACCGCAAGAGGGTCAACCTGGGCAAGAACGAGGAAGCCCTCGCCTTCGTGCGCACCCTCGGAATCAGCGTGGCCGTGAACCTCATCGCCGATCCGAGCTGGGACGCGCGCCGCTTCGAGATCGTGCGCGAGTGGGCGTCCTCGGTGCCCGAAATCGTGCACCTCACCGTGAACACGCCTTATCCCGGCACCGAGACCTGGACCACGGACAAGCGCGAGTTCACGACGCGGGACTACCGCCTCTTCGACGTCCAGCACGCCGTCGTGCCCACGAAGATGCCGCTCGAAGAGTTCTACAAGCAGCTCGTCGCCACGCAGGCCGTGCTCTCGCGCAAGCACCTGGGCTGGTCGGCGCTCAAGGGCGCGGCCACGGTCGCGGCGGACCGCCTCCTGCACGGGCAGACGAACTTCGTGAAGATGCTGTGGAAGTTCAAGAGCGTGTACAACCCCGAGCGGCAGATGGCCGACCACGCCCGGCCCTCGCGCTACGAGATGCGCCTGCCCGACTACGGGCGCAAGACGCTCGAGTACGTCCACGCCCCCGCGGCTGGCGTCAGCAGCCGATCGCCCGGCTGATCACGAGGCGCTGGATCTCGGACGTGCCCTCGCCGATCTGCAGCAGGCGCTGGTCGCGGTAGAAGCGCTCGACGTCGAACTCCTTCATGAGCCCGTACCCGCCGTGGATCTGCACCGCCTCGTTGGCCACCCACTGCGCGACCTCCGAGCAGTACAGCTTCGCCATCGCCGACTCCTTGCCGAAGCGCTGGCCCGTGTCGCGCATCCAGCACGCCTTGTAAAGGAAGGTGCGCGCGTGGTCGATCTTCATCGCCATGTCGGCGAGCTTGAAGGAGATCGCCTGGAAGCGGGAGAGCGGCTTGCCGAACTGCTTGCGCTGCTGCGCGTAGGTCAGCGCGGACTCGTAGGCGCCCTGCGCGCAGCCGAGGCCCATCGCCGCGATGGAGAGCCGGCCGGAGTCGAGCGTCTTGAGCATCTGCTTGGACCCCGCGCCGCGCTTCCCCAAAACATTGTTCGCCGGCACTTTCACGTCGCTGAAGTAGAGCTCGGCGGTGTTCGACGCGCGCCACATCAGTTTCTTGTGCATCGTCTTCGTCGTGAATCCTTTCGTGCCTTTCTCGACGATCAGGCACGTGAACTCCGGCGCGTCCGCGTCGCCGCCGCTGACCGTCTGCACGATGATCCCGTCGGTCAGCTCGCACGACCCGTTGGTGATGAATATTTTGGAACCGTTGATCGTCCAAGACCCGTCGGGATTTTCCACCGATTTCGTCTTGCTTCCGCGCGAGTCCGAGCCCGCGCCCGGCTCGGTCAGCCCGAACGCGAACAGCCCCTCGCCGTTGACCAGGCGCGGCAGGTATTTCTTCTTCTGCTCGTCGCTGCCGAAGTACAGCAGCGGCGCGATGCCCAGGCTGACGCCGGCCGCGACCGTCGCCGCGTGCGAGCCGTCCACGCGCGCGAGCTCCTCGACGGCGATCACGTAGGAGAGGTAGTCGAGGCCCTGGCCGCCGAACTCCTCCGGGACGATGATGCCGAAGATCCCGAGCGCGCCCATCTCCTTGGTCAGCTCGACGGAGAATTCCTCCTTCTCGTCGAGCTCGTGAGCGCGCGGCTTGATCCGCGTCTCCGCGAACTTGCGGACCGTGTCCCGGATGTCCTTCTGCGCGTCGCTCAGGTTGAAATCCATGATTCGTCCTCCGAAAAGGGATTGTAGCCAATCTCCCGCGTTCCTGGACTTGGTAGAATAGCCGCGATGAAGGTTCACGCGAAGACGGCTTCGGCGGCGCACCCGCACGAGAAGCCTCACCACCCGCACTGGCCCCTGTCGGCCCTGCTCTTCGCCTTCGTCTTCGCCGTCGCGTGTCTCTCGGTGCATGAGCCCAGCACGTGGATCCGCGTCAAACTCGGTTCGGAGATCCTTTCGAAGGGCACGCTGCCGCGGACCGAGCCGTTCTCTTTCGGCGCGGCCGGGGCGCGCTGGACCACGCACTCCTGGCTCGCCGACGTCCTGTTCGCCAAGCTCGACGCGCTCGGCGGTCCGATGCTCGTCTCCGTCGTCACGAGCGCCGCCGCGGCCGGCGCGTTCGCGCTGCTGCTGCCGATCAGCCACGGCAGCCCGATGATCGCCGCGACCTTGCTCTCGCTGGGCGCCTGCGCCGCGTGGTCCGGCCTGGCCGAGACGCCGCTGGCCTTCGACTTCCTGTTCTTCGCGCTGTTCGTGCGCCTGCTGAGGCCGCGCCGGCGCTTCCGCTGGGCCGACGCGGCGGGCGCCGCCGCGCTGACGGCCCTGTGGGCCAACCTGCACGGCTCCAGCGCCCCGCTGGCGCTGTGGCTCGTCGGCCTCAAGGTGTTCAAGACCTCGCTGCGCACCGCCGCGCGCGAGCGCCTCGGCTACTGGCTGATGATGATCGCCTGCGCGATCGTCTTCTCTTGGAACCCGCACGGCTACGGCCTGCTGGAGCACCTGTTCGCCGACGCGGCCTCCGGGGCGACGCTGTGGCGCACCTCGATCGTCTCGCCGTACGGACTCTTCCTCATCGCCGGCCTGGCCTCCTGCTGGGTCACCCTCCAGCAGGAGTTCGTGACCACGCTCGCGTCGGCGAGCGTGCTCGCGCTGTCCGTGCCCCTGCCGGGCATGCGTCCTCTCGCGGTGCTCGCGGCCTGCCCGGTGATCGCCCTGGCGATCGGCCACGCGGTGCGCCCGCGCGACGACACCTGGCCCCGCGTCCTGCGCTGGTGCGCGTTCGCGGCGCTCCTGCTCGCCGCCTACGTCGCGGTCGTGACGAAGCCGCTGGCGCGCTCGGGCGGCTACGGCGCGCCGTCGCTGACCGGCGCGGTCCATTTCCTCAACGCGAGCGGCGTGCGCGGACGCATGTTCAACGAGGCCGAGACCGGCGCCGAGCTGATCGGCCTGACGGACCGCCCGGTCTTCTTCGACCGGCGCTTGTCTTTATATCCCGAGTCCTTCCGCCGCGACGCGCTGGATTGGACGCGGCGCTTCCACGCGCTCGACGCGGTGTACCGCTTCGACTACGCGGTCATCCGCAACCGCCGCGCCGAGGCGCCGGCGAAGGTCCTCGACGAGGACCCGGAGTGGCGCTTGGCCTACGCCGACGACCGCGCGCTCGTCTATCTCAAGCGCACGGGCGTCAACGCGTGGCTGGTCCCGCAGTCGCCGTTCAAGCTCCTGACGCCCAACCGCCTCTGGCCCGACAGCCTCGACGCTCTGCTCGCCGCGCCGCGGCAGGCGCCCAAGGTCCTCGAGGAGCTCGACAAGTGGCGGACGGCGGCGCCCGACTGCGGCCAGGCCCTTCTGTGGAAAGCCTACGCGCTGAACCGCCTCAAGCTCGCCGACCAGGCCGACCGCCTGGTGGACGTCGCGCGCCAGGACGCGGAGCTCGAGTGGGACCCGGAGCTGCAGGCGCTCGAGGGCTGCGTCCTCGAGGCGCGGGGTCGGGGCGGCGAGGCGCGCCTCCTGTACCGCCGCGCCGAGCGCGCCGCCCGGCGCTTGGGGGACCGGCCGCTCGCGGCGGCGGTGGCGGCCCGTCTCGCGGACGGCCCCGCCGCGACGGTCCGCTGATCCGCTCGTCTTCTGGACAAGGCTTCACGGTCCTGTTATACTCAGTCCCTACGATGAGATTGCGCGCTCTCGCGTTTGTCGCCGCGGCCGCCGCCCTCGCCGCCGCCTGCAATCCGCCTCCCTACGTTTCCTATCGATCCGTCTCCGGCGACTTCACCGTCTCGGCGCCTTGGGGCTGGGACGTCCTCGCGGACGCGCAGTACGACGCGTTCTCGCAGGTGACCTTCATCGGCCCCTTCGACAAGGACTTCTACCTCGGAGCGCCGACGCTGACCGTGCGCTGGTTCAAGCCCTTCCGCCCGCACGCGATCCGCAACGGGTTCACCGAGATGTACACGAGCTCCTCGGACTTCATCAAGCAGACCCTCAACGACGTCTACGGCAAGGACGCGCTCGTCTTCGGGCCGAGCTCGCGCCCCCTGGACCAGCGCGTGGCGATCGACCGCAAGGACATCCCGACCATCACCTTGAACGAGTCCGGCCTGGACGCCAAGTACTTCGGCGTTCTGTCCCCGACGCCCGCGACGAGCGGAGTGACGATCGGCGTCGTCACGGACAAGGACGGCCGCCGCATCAACCAGCGCTACCACGAGTACGCGGTCGTGCCGATCCTCGTCGACGGGCGCGAGGCCGGCTTCTACGTCCTGACCTACCCGGCGACCGTCGGCGGCCACGACAAGGGCATGGACCGGTTCCAGCATCTCATCGGCTCCTTCCATCCGTACACCGCCGGGCCCGGCGGCCCGAAGATCGTCATCCCCGGCCCGCGGCGCAAGTCGCCGCTCTGACCCCTGGTCGAGGCTTCGCCGCTCTGCTAAACTGGAAGCCATGTCCGCCGCCGTTCCCCGCCGACCCCGCTCCAAGACTCGCGACATCCGCTTCGCCGTGAAGCTGCGCGCCGAGCCGCAGGCCGTCTACCAGGCCCTCACCTCCGCCCGCGAGCTCACGCGCTGGTGGCTGCTCGGGGCGGAGACCGACGCGCGCAACGCCGGACGCGTGAGGATGGTCTGGCCTCGCGTGCGCAGCGAGCTGGGCGGCAGCCTGTGCAAGGGGCTGGGAGAGCGCGAGGGGACGTTCGTCGACTTGGAGCCGGGCAAGAAGGTCGCGTGGCTGTTCAAGCCCGTGCGCGGCGACCGCCGCGCGCCGCCGCTGGTCAGCGTGTTCATCGGCAGGCGCCGCGGGCTCAGCGAGGTCACGCTCCTGCACGCGGGCTTCGGCGCGGGGCCGTCCTGCGACGAGCTCTATCGCGGCTACGCGCGCGCCTGGGAGGACGGGCTGGCCAAGCTCAAGCTCTACCTCGAGACGGGGCGCACGTGCAAGATGGAGAGCATCGACCTCGAGACGGCGGACATCCTGGGGCGGGCGAGGGCGCGCCGGTGAACGCTCTCACGCTGCTTCTCGCGGTGATCGCCGGGGCGCGCGTGTCCGGCGTCGCCTTCTACCTCGTTTTCTTTAGTTCCCGAAAGAACGACGACGCGGTGCGCGTGCAGATGCGCGAGGACTTCCGGCAGCTGCTCGAGCTCGCCGAGTCGAAGTTCGAGACCGAGCGCGTGCGCCAGAAGGGGGAGCTCGAGGAGAAGAAGGCGGCCGTGGAGAGCGCGGTCGACAAGCTCGCCGACCGGCTCAAGGCGTACGAGGACCTCGTGCGCAAGTTCGAGGGCGACCGCGCGGTGAAATACGGCTCGCTCGAGAAGGGCCTCAAGGACACGGCCGAGCAGACGGCCAAGCTGGCGTCCACCACGGAGGGGCTGCGCGGCCTGCTCGACAACTCGCGGGCGCGCGGGCAGTGGGGCGAGCGCATGGCCGACGACATCTTGCGGGCCTCCGGCCTCCAAGAGGGAGTCCAATACCTGAAGAATCGGGCGCTCGACACGAGCGCGTCGCGGCCCGACTTCACGTTCCTCCTTCCCGACGGGAAGAAGCTGAACATGGACGTGAAGTTCCCGTTGGACAACTGGCTTCGCTACAGCCATGCGGCCACGGAGGACGAACGGCTCCGCTATAGAAAGGATTTCGAGAAAGACGTGAAGGCCCGGATCAAAGAGATACAGAAAAGAGACTATGTTTCGGTGGAGGAGGGGACGCTGGACTATGTCCTGCTGTTCATCCCCAACGAGCAGGTCTATGGGTTTATCCAGGAGGCGTTTCCAGGGCTGGTGGACGACGCCCTGAAGCTGAAGGTCGTGCTGTGCTCCCCTTTCTCGCTGTACGCCGTGCTGGGCGTCGTGCGCCAGGCGTTCGACAACTTCCATTTCACTCTGGCGACGCAGGAGATCCTGAAGCTCGTCTCCCAGTTCGGCGACACCTACGGCAAGTTCAAGGAGCGCTTCGTGGAGCTGGGCGACAAGCTGGGAAAGCTGCGCGAGGAGTACGACGACATCGAGTCCAAGTCCTTCAAGAGACTGGATGCCTCGCTGCAAAAGATCGAGCGCCTCAGCAAAGGCGAAGATAAGCCCGAGCCGGCCGCGCTCCCCGCCGACCTGGGCTGATGCTCGCTTTGGCGGCGGCGGCCGCGATCCAGTGGGTCGCGCTGCCCGGCGGGCTGTACTCGATGGGGTCGGACCGGTGGCCCGACGCGAAGCCCGTCCACCAAGTGCAGGTCAAGCCCTTCGAGATGGCCAAGAGCCCCGTCACCAACAAGCAGTACCAGGCCTGCGTCGCGGCCGGAGCCTGCGTCGAGCTCTCCACCCAATGCGCGACCGCGCCCTTCACGGGCGACGACCAACCGGTGGTTTGCGTGACGTGGGACATGGCCGCCGCTTTCGCGCATTGGGCGGGCGGGCGCCTGCCCACCGAGGCCGAGTGGGAATACGCCGCCCGCTCCGCGGGAAAGAAGCGGCCGTATCCTTGGGGCGACGCCCCGCCGACCTGCGGACGAGCCGTGCTCGACGAAAAGGGCTACGGCTGCGGCAAGAAGACGAGCGCGCCCGTGTGCTCCAAGCCGAAAGGGAGCACCAAGCAGGGGCTCTGCGACATGGCGGGGGAAGTCTACGAGTGGGTCCAAGACTCCTACCACGAGTCCTACGAGGGCGCGCCGTCGGACGGCTCCGCCTGGGAAGAGCCGGCTCCGAAGCATCGCGTGGTGCGCGGCGGCTCCTGGAGCCGCAAAGCCGATTATCTGCCGTCCGCTCTGAGGGGCGCCGCGGCGCCCGGCAATGCGAACGTGACGCTCGGCTTCCGGCCGGTCCGTTGACGGACTATCCCCGGGGATAGTTCAGAGCTCGAACTTCGCCCCGGTGAGCTTCTGCGAGACCTCCCACAGCCGCGCCGCCGCGGCGGAGTCCTTGGCCTGGGGCTTGCAATCGACGCGGACGGGGAAGCCCGTCATCTCGCGGAAGCCGTCGGGGCCGTAATAGCCCCCCGGGACGACGTCGGGCATCGTCGCGGCGTAGAGCGTCGGCAGGGCGCCCTGCTCCTCGGAGTGGGTGTAGAGCCCGGCGAAAAGGGCGATCAGGCGGGTCAGGAGCGTCGCTCGGCCCCCGCCCAGGCCGTTCTCGATGATGCTCGTGCGCGCCACGCCCGGGTGGGCCGCGACGCTGAGCAGCTTCACGCCCGCCCTGTCGGCGCGGCGCTGGAGCTCGAAGGCGAAGAGCAGGTTGGCGAGCTTGGTCTGCGCGTAGGACGCGAAAGGGGAGTAGCTCCGTTCGCTCTGCAGGTCGCCGAAGTCGATGCGGCCGCGGCGGTGGGCGATCGAGGCGACGGTGATCACGCGCGGCGCCGGCGCGCGGCGCAGGGAGGGCAGCAGCAGGGACGTGAGCAGGAAATGGCCCAGATGGTTGGTCGCCATCTGGATCTCGAAGCCGTCCGCGGTCGTCTTGCGGGAGAGCGGGGCCATGATGCCCGCGTTGTTGATCAGCAGATCGAGCGCCGCTCCGCGGGCGGCGAAGGCCGCCGCGAAGGCGCGCACGGACTTGAGGCTCGACAGATCGAGCTCCGCGAGCTCGACCTGGGCGCCGGGCAGGGCGGTCTTCAGCCGCTTGAGGGCGTCCTCTCCTTTCCGGGGATTGCGGCAGGCCAGGATCACCTTCGCGCCCATGCGGGCCAGCTCCAAGGCGGTGTGATAGCCGATCCCGCTGTTGGCGCCGGTCACGATGGCCAGTTTCCCGGCCTGGGAAGGCATTTCGTCCGCGGTCCAGTCTTTCATGGGGCGATTCTACTCGATTCGAGGCGGTGTAAAAAGCAAACCCCCCGCCCGGCTATGCCGGGCGGGGGGCTCTTTCGGAACCCGCGTCAGCTCTTAGAGCTTGACGACGTTCGCGGCCTTCGGGCCCTTGTCGGTCTGCATCAGATCGAAATGGACCGTCTGGTTCTCGGAGAGGGTGCGGAAGCCGTTGCCCTGGATCACCGAGTGGTGAACGAACACGTCCGGGGTACCGTCGTCCGGGGTGATGAAGCCGTAACCCTTCTGATCGTTGAACCACTTCACTTTGCCTTGGATGCTCATGGGTCTCGTATAACCTCTTATTCGCGACTTGTCCGGGCCCTTCGGCGGGGCCCCCCTCGTCGGGGCTGTCTGAATTATATCACGCACCTCCGTCCGTCAAGTATCATTTATTAGCGAAAGGGTCATGTTTTTAGCCACCCCCTCCGAGGCCTCGAAAGGTCCTAGACGGTCCGGCCGGACGTCCGGGAAGGACTTGAAAAGGCCCCAAAAGGGCCCTGTGGATACTGTGGATAAGTCCGGGAAACGCGAACCTTCGTAAGAGCCGGGAGGCTCTTAGGCCCGGCGGGCCATGCTGCGCGCCAGGCGGCGCTTTTCGGCGGCCTGCCAGCGCTCCTTCTCGTCGGGCGTCTCGAGCAGGAGGGACGGGATGGGGGACGGCCGGCCGCCGCCGTCCACCGCGACCATCGTGACCAGGCAGGAATTGGTGTGCTGGCGGGTGCCGCCGGGCATGTCCTCGGCGTAGACCTCGACGCCGACCTCCATGGAGGAGCGGCCCGTGTGGTTGACCCGGGCCTTGGCGATCAGGAACGTGCCCACCCGGATGGGGATCAGGAACTCGACGCGCTCCATGGCGACCGTCACGCACGGCTTGCCCGCGTGGCGCATCGCGCAGACCGAGGCCGCCTTGTCCACCATCTGCAGGACCTTGCCGCCGAACACGGTTCCGTGCATGTTGGCGTCCGGGGGGAACATCAGGTCGGCGACGTCGGTCACCGACTCGCGGACGGCCTTGGCCGGCAGGGCCTCGCCGCCCTTGGCGCGCTTAGCGGCCATAGAACTTGGGGCGGCGGTCCTTGAACAAGTCGCAGGCCGGGTGCACTTTCTTGTCCTTGGCCGTCCAGGCGTCGATCTCGACCACCGCGGCCTGGGCCTGGTCGCGGCTGAGGCGGAAGTATAGCTCGCCGTTGGGCGCCACGACCTGGGAGGAGCCGATGAAGCCCAGGCCGCGCTCGGCCCCCACGCGGTCGGCCGTGGCCGAGAAGACCCGGTTCTCCAGCGAGCGGATCTTCATGCCTTCGGGAGCCCATGGCAGCACCAGATTCGAGGGGTGGGCGATCACCTGCGCGCCCTTGAGGGCGAGCGTGCGCGCGCTCTCCGGGAAGAACCAGTCGAAGCAGATCATGACGCCGACCGAGACGCCCTTGACCTTCTCCACCCAGAACCCGGTGTCGCCCGGGGAGAAGAACTTCTTCTCGCCGCCGAACACGTGCGTCTTGCGGTAGACGCGGGACTTGCCGCCGTTGACGAACAGCGCGGAGTTATAGAGCTTGGCGCCGGCTCTCTCCGGGAAGCCCGCCACGATGGCGCAGCCGTTCTGGGCCGAGTAGGCCTTGAGCAGCAGCGAGAGCGGCCCGTCGGCGCGCTCGGCGCACTTGGCGGCTTCCTTGCGGGTCTTGAAGTTGTAGCCGGAGGCGAAGAACTCGGGGAGGACCCAGAGGTCGGCCGGCTGCTGGTCCATCAGCTCGAAGGCGGCCTGGATGTTCGCTCCGGCCTTCAGGAACTTCGGGGAATTCTGGACGACGCCGATTTTGAGTGCCATGTGGCGGCGAGTTTATCAAAATCGGCCGTCCTTTATATAGAATCCGGTTCGTGCGGCGGCAAACCGTCACTCCGAAGTCCCAGGCCGACGGCCTCGAGCGCTTCCTCGCGCTGGAGCCGCGCTCCCGCGTGCTCGACCTCTGCTGCGGCGAGGGCAAGGCGACGCTCGAGATGGCGCGGCGCGGCCACCGCGTGCTCGGCATCGACCCCGACGAGCGCGCTCTCGCCGCCGGACGCGCCGCCGCCAAGGGCGAGAAGCTCAACGTCCACTTCATGAAGGCGGACCCGCGCGAGATCTCCTACCGCGGCGACTTCGACGCCGTCTTGTTCCTCGACGGCGCTTTCGGCCGCCTGCCCAACGACCGGGAGGACGCGCGCGCGCTCGAGGCGGTGAGAAAGTCCTTGAAGCCCGGCGCCAAGCTCCTCATCGACGCGCTCAACCGCGAGTGGCTGCTGCGCCGCTTCGAGCCCAGCGGCCAGGTCGCCTTCGACTTCGAAAAAGGGCGGCTCGACGACCGGCGCTCGCCGCCGTCGGCCAGCATGCGCGTCTACGCGCTGACCGAGCTCATCGCCCAGCTCGACCGCGCGGGGCTCGTCTACGTCCGCGCCTGGGGCGGCTTCGACGGCTCGCCGTACGCGCTGGAAAGCCCGCGCATGATCGTCTTGGCCGAGCGGCCCAAGACCGAGAAGCCGCCGCGGCGCGGCGGCCCCAACGACGGCCTGCCGATCGCCATCCGCATCAAAGGACGGAGATGAACATGAAGACCCTTCTGCTGTGCGCGGCGATGGCGTTGGCGTGCTCCGCCGCCGCCGCGAGCGCGGAGCCCGCCGCCCCGCGCATCGACTTCTCGAGCTTCACGCTGACCAACGGCTTGACCGTGCTCGTCTCCAAGGACTCCTCCGTGCCGGTCGTCGCCGTGACCATGATCGTCAACGTGGGCGGCCGGACCGAGACGCGGGGCCGCTCGGGCTTCGCGCACCTCTTCGAGCACATGATGTTCGAGGGCTCCAAGCACGTGCCCAAGGGCGGATTCGACAAGTACCTGGAGTCCGTCGGCGGCGACAACAACGCGTCCACGCACGAGGACTTCACGTTCTACTACGAGGAGCTGCCCTCGAACGCTCTCGCGACCGCGCTGTGGCTCGACGCCGACCGCATCGGCGCGCTGAGCGTGACGCCCGAGGCGGTCAAGAACCAGATCGCGGTGGTCGAGGAGGAGAAGCGCTCGAGCGTCGACAACGAGCCCTACGGTCCGCTCGAGTACGTGGACATGGGCGAGCATTCCTTCTCCAACTGGCAGAACGCGCACCCGGTGATCGGCAGCTTCGCCGACCTCGACGCGGCCTCCATCGCCGACGTGCGCGCCTTCTTCGCCGCCTATTACTCGCCGGACAACATCACGATGGCGATCGTCGGCGACGTGGACCCCGCCGAGGTCCGCAGCCTCGTCAACGGCTACTTCGGCCCGATCCCGGCCAAGCCGCGTCCGAAGGCTCCGGACGCGACCGAGCCCGCCCCCGACGGCGAGAGCGTGGTGCCGCTCAAGGACGCGCACGCGAAGCTGCCGGCCGTGGCCGTCGCCTGGAAGGGGATGCCCGCGCGCGGCACGACCGACTACTACGCGCTGGTCCTGCTCGGCCGCGCGCTCGTGGGCGGCAAGAGCGCCCGCCTGTACCAGACCTTGGTCAAGGAGAGCCAGTCCGCGGTCTCCCTCGACGGCGGCCTGGGCTTTCCGATCGCGGGCTGGGACGAGTATAAAGCGCCGGCGCTGTTCGGCGTGATGGCGGTGCGCAAGCCGGAGGCGCCCTTCGCGAAGGTCCGCGGGCTGATCGCGGAGGCGGCCAAGGCGGCCGGGGCCGACGGATTGTCGGCCTCCGAGCTCGAGCGCGTGAAGATCAAGTTCCGCTCCGACTGGGTGCGCGCTCAGGAGACGCGGCTGGGGCGGGCGACGCGGCTTCTGCAGGACGCCCTGCTCGACGGCGACGCCGAGGTCGCCAACGAGGAGCTCGGCCGCTACATGTCGGTGACCAACGACGACATCCGCCGCGCCGCGGCGGCTTATCTCAAGCCGGAGGCCGCGACCTGGTTCGACGTCGCCGCGGGAGGCGCCCAATGAAGACCTTCTGGCTCGTTCTTGCGCTCGCGCCGTCGGCGCTCGCCGCCGGCATCGACATGTCCAAGCCGCCGGCGATCGGTCCGATGAAATCGGTCGCGCTGCCGCCGCGCGTCGAGTGGAGGCTCGAGAACGGTCTCGACGTCGTCCTCGTGCAGGACAAGCGCCTGCCGATGGTCACGGCCATCCTCTCGACGCCGGGCGGCGAGGCGGCCGTGCCGGCCGAGGACGCGGGGCTGGCCGACGCGATGGGCGAGCTGATGACCGACGGCACGGCGACCAAGACCTCGCGGCAGGTCGCCGACGCGGCCGAGCTGTTCGGCGGCGCCATCTCCGCGGGCGCCGGGCCGGACGCGATGACGGTCGAGGCTTCCGCGCTCTCGGACAAGGCCGACGCCATGTTCGACCTTCTCTCCGAGGTCGTCCGGTCGCCCTCCTTCCCCGAGGCCGAGGTGGCCCTGCGCAAGTCCAACATGCAGGACGAGCTCGAGGCGGGCCGCGCCGAGGCCGGCTTTCTCGCGGGCGTGGCGTTCGCCAAGAAGCTCTTCGCCGGACATCCGTACGCGATCACCGCGCCGACCGACGCCTCGATCGCGCGCGTGAGCCGCGAGCGCGTCGTCGCCGCGTACAAGAAGCTCTTCACCCCTCGAGGCTCGGTGCTGGTCGTCGTCGGCGACCTGGCGCCGGACAAGGCCAAAACGCTCGTCGCGTCGGCGTTCTCCGCTTGGCGGGGCGGCCCGCCGCCGCCCGACGCTCCGCCGGTCGCCGCGCCCAAGGTGGAACGCGCGTTCTATCTTTTCGACCGCCCGGGCTCGGCGCAGGTGACCTTCCAGCTGGGCAACCTGTCCGCGCGCGAGGACGATCCCGACTACTTCAACCTCCTGGTCGCCAACGGCGTCTTGGGCGGCTCGTTCTCCTCCATCCTGTCCCGCGACATCCGCGAGGAGAAGGGCTTCACGTACGGCATCTCGAGCCGCCTCGGCCACCGGCTGCAGGGCTCGTTCTTCAAGATCGGCACGGCCGTGCGCACCGCGGTCGCGGGGCCGGCGCTGAGCCAGACGCTGGCGGACGTCGAGAGGTTCCGCGAGAAGGGGCCGACGCCGGCCGAGCTCTCCCAGGCCCAGGCGTATCTCGCCGGGGTCTTCGCACGGGGCCTCGAGACGCAGGAGGGCGTGGCGGGCGCGGTCCTCCATCAGAAGCAGATGCGCCTGCCGGACGACTACTACGATCATTACGTCGAGCGGATCCAGGCGGTCACGGCCGCGTCGGCCCGGCGCGCGGCCAAGGCCTACATCCGCCCGGACGAGATGACGATCGTCGCGGTCGGAGACGCGGCGAAGGTGCGGCCCGTGCTCGAGAGGTTCGCGGGCAAGAAGGTCGCGGCGCTGACGGTCGACGGGGACTAGCGCATGGCGCTGCTCGCGGCGCTCGGCGCGGCCGCCGCGCTCGCGGCGATGGCGTTCGCCTCGCGCCTGCCGCCGGGGCCGGAATTTCTCCTGCCGCGGCGCGGCGGCTACGCTTTATACGCCGCGGCCTGGAGGCTTTTCGCGGCGCCGCACGGCCGGGCGCTGTTCTCCGCGCTGATCGCTTTCGTCCTGCTCGCGTGCGCGGCGGCGTTCGCCTGGGCGTTGCGCCGCGCGCTTCCCAAGAAACGGCCTCAGGGCTGGATCGCCAAGCTCGGCCTGGCCGCCGGTCCGGTATTCGCCGCCTTCCTCGCGGCGCGGGCCATCTGCCATGTCCTCGACCTGATCGCGCTGGTCTGGTTCCCCTACGGCTCCATGGACGTCCGCGAGCCGCTGGCGGTGTCCGCTCTCGGCGTGCTGGTCTTCCTCCCGGCCGCCGCGGCCTCCCGCGCGTGGGTCGCGGGAAAGCGCCGGCGAGCGACCACGCTGCTCTTCGCGCTGGTCGCCCTCGACGTCGGCGGACTGCTGCTGGCCTCGGCGAAGGGCGTGGGCCGCGAGTCCGGGGTTTCTCTCGGCGAGGGACGCACGCTGTACGTCGTGTTGACGCAGACGCCGCGCGGCCCGGACCGCGAGGCCTACTCGCTCAAGCCCGACGTGTTCGGCGGTTCCGATCCGCGTCCGGCGCTGCTGGCGCTCGCCTCGGGTCCTGCCGACGCCCGCGTCCTGCCGTCTCTGCGCGCGCTTTACGAACAGAACGAGAAGCGCTGGGACTTGGACGGTCTGCGCGCCGCGCTGCTCGCCGGCGTCAACCGCGGCGACATGCTGGCGGCGTCGATGCTCCTCGGGCACGCCGGCGCGGCGGCGCCGTCGATCGAGCTTCGCGCCGATCTCGACGCGCTCGCCGACGAGAAGAGATGGCGCGTGGGGCCCCTCGCGGCGGCCGAGCTCGCGCGCGCCTACCGGCATCAAGGCGACGAGGCCGCGGCGAAGGCTTGGTTCGAGAAGTCGGGCGCGGCGCCCGGGCTTATCGCGGCGGACGAGGACGCGCCGTTGAAAAAGAGCCGCATCTCGGGCACGGTGAAAGCGCCGGCTCCTATCCGCGTGGCGCTCTATCGCCGCGCCGATCCGGACGCCCCCTATCTTCTCGACGCCTCCGGGCTCGTCTCTTCGGGCGAACCCGATGCGAAGGGCCGTTTTTCCTTCTCAGGCATGACGGCCGGGCGTTACTATCTCGCCTTCGCGCTCCCGGCCGCCGAAGATCGGGGAGAGATTCAGATTTCTGGGAACCACGGCGATCTCCTCCTCACCGCGAAACAACCGGCGCTGGCTCTTCCTCCGCTCGCCTTGAGCTTCTCCAAGCCGCGCCGAGAGTCATCCACGGCAGTCTACCCGGGTAGACTCTCGCGATAACGCCGGGGGAGAGGCCGAGGGAGCTCCCTCGACCTCTCCCCTCGCTCGCCGGGAATTCAATTTCCTCTGACCACCTTGCACAGCGTGCCGCGCCAGAGCACGGTCACATCGTCGCCGAGGGCGAACCAGCGCGCGAGCTCCGGGGCCTTCTTGAGAAGCTCGAAGTACTCGGAGCTGCCGGCCTTGACCGAGGCGACGGGGGCGCGCCCAGCTTCGTCGGTCTCGGCGTCCGCGTCGACCCACGTCTTGCCGCGCTTGTAGAACGTCTTGTCGCCGACGGTCTTGGTGGCGACGGCGGTGATTCCTTCGTGCTTGAGGTCGGCGACGGCCTCGTTCTCGGAGGCTTGGAGAGCCGCCGCTGGAGCGGCCGCCACGGAGGCGCCGCGCACGGCCGTGGCCGAGCCGCCCATGCCGCCGCTGAGCGCGCCCAGCTTCAGGGAATCCATTTGCGCCTTCTTCGCCATGGGGGCTCCGCCGCGGAAGCCGCTCGCGGCGGCGTCCATTGAGAGGGCCTCGAAGCGCCGCCGGCCCATGTTGAAGGCGTTCTGGGTATTGGCGCCCTCCTCGGTCACGAGGAACGAGGTATAAGGCGTGACGATGCCGTACTTCTTGGCGAGCTTCACGATGGACGCGACGGCCTCGGGATCGGCGGGGCGGCTGGAGAGGCGCAGGGCGTCGAGCTCATGGGCGATCTTTTGTCCGGCCCACAAGCGGGGCAGGAAGGAGTTGCTCGACGACGACTTCGGCAGGTCGACCGGGTATTCGAAGCGGACCTCATGGCCGCCGGACTTGCCGGTGACGATCAGCGTTCCCTTTCCGCCGTCCTTGTAGCGGCCGTACAAGGTCAGCTCGGACCCCCGGAATAGATCCGGGACGGGGCGAGGGTAGACCTCGGCGGTTTCGACGCCGCGCCACTCCAGATGGACGTCGGTCAGGGCCGGGCGGGACACCTTCTGGTACAGGGCGGACACCTTGGCCTCGATGTCCTCGCCGGGAGCGACGTAGTCGCGGGCGCCGCGGCCGTTGTCGGCGAGCTTGTCGAGCAGCAGGGTATTCACGTCGGATCCCACGCCGAAGTTGAACAGCCGCGCCTTCACGCCGCCGTTTTCGGACGAAACGGCCGCCAGGAGCGCGTTGACGTCGGTCTGGCCGACGGTCGGCACTCCGTCGGTCAGGAAGAAGATCATGGGCACGCGGCCGTCGTGGGTCGAGAGCAGCTTGAGGCCTTGGGCCAGACCGCCTTCGATGTTGGTGCCGCCGGACGCATCGAGGCCTTCGATGTAGCGCTTGGCGCGGGCCTTGTTCGCGTCGTCGGCGCTCAGGAGATGGTCCTCGAGCTGGTTCCAGTCGGTGGCGAAGTCGACGATGCCGAAGCGGTCCCCGGCGCCGAGGCGGCTCACGCAATACTGGAGCGCCTTCTTGGCCTGGTCCATCTTGCCGTCGTCGGCCATGGAGCCGGAGCGGTCGAGCACGAACACGACGTCCTTGGGGGCGGGCTTCTCGTCGGGATCCTCGAGCTTGGGCGAGAGGCTCAGCATGAAGGCGCCGTCCTCGCCCTCTTCATGGTAGGCCAGCACGCCGGCGGCGAGCGGGTCGCGCTTGAGCGAGTACATGAAGGCCAAGTCCTGGACGCCGCCCGAGCCCTCTTCGTAAGCGACGACGGCCTCCCGCTCGCCTTGGCGCTCCACCTTCACCTCGGGGTTTGGCGAGAACAGGCTGCGCATGGGCTCGGTGGTGCGCAGGGCGATGCGGGCCGAGGCGGCGCCGAGTGAGCGCATGGGCACGCGCAGGGAGACGAGGCCGCCGCTCTGGGGCAAGGTCTGCGTCAGCTTGAGCGTGGCGACGATGTCGCCGCGCGGCTCGATGGGGAACACGCGGGCGCGGAACATGCGCTCGCCGACGAGCTCGAGCAGTCCGGGGTCGCGCTGCTGGCGCACGATGTTCTCGTAGACCGACGCGGCCTGGCCCGCCTCGAGCAGCTCGCCCTTGGTCTCCTTGCCGCCGACGGTCATCGAAAAGCCCGAGAGGGCGGTCTCGGCCGGGATCGGGACCATGAGCATGCCTTCGAGGCGGCGGTCGGTGGGATTATGGAAGGTGATGCGGTAGGTGAGCTCGGCGACTTGGTCGGTGACGGCGCCCTCGACGCGATAGCCGGACATGGCGACGGGCTGGGCTTCCGCCGGGAACGGCGGCAGCGGGAGCGGGTGCGGGACCGGGATCGGGTTTGGCCTCGGGAAGTCGGGGCGCGGCAGGAAGCCGTGCCAGACGTTGGTGTTGGTTCCGAGGGGCCAGGCCATCAGCTGCTGAGCCGAGGCCGGGGCGGCGGCGAGAGCGGCGAGGACGGCGAGCGTCGCGGGGAATCTCATGGTCATGCCTCCGTTGCTTCGGGAGGTATGACTCCGGTCCCGCGAAAAGGTTCCCGCGATTATCGCGGCGACGCGTCGTAGATGAGGACGGTCTTCGGGGAGGAGGGCAAAGGCGCCACGCGATCCTTGGCGGGATCGGACGCCTCGTCGGGCTCGAGCGTGCGGAAGACCACCTGCACCGAGTCGGCGCCCGGGGTCACCGAGAGGATCTTGGTCGAGGACGGCTTGATGACCACGACGCGGCCGTTGGAGAAGTCGAAGGACGGCGGATCGCCGGGAAGGCCGAGCAGGACCCACGAGGACGCGAGGCTGCCCGCGTCGCCGAACACCAGCCCAGCGTCGGGCGCGAGGCGCCCGGCGGCGGAGGCGGCCGCGGGCTTGGCGGCCAGAGAGTTCACGCTCGCGGTGTCCGCCAACGCGCCGCTTTTCTTCTTGGCCTTGAGCAGAGACGGAACGGGCGCTCGGATCGCCGGCGCGGCCGGGGGCTCGCGCAGGCCGAGGAAGTTCGTGCCGGCGCCGGCTTCCTCGCCCTTGGGCAGAACGCGCATGCCCATCTCCTTCTTCTGGCCCTCGAGCTGGGCGAACAGCTGCTCGTTGCGCGCGGAGCGCTCCTCCTCGGACATCGTCGTGCGCGTGCGGTCCGTGAGCTGAGGCTCCGCGGCCGCCGCGGCTGGAGCCGCCGGGGCCGCGATCGGCGCGCCCGCCGCTCGGCCGTTGGCGCCGCGAACGGCGGAGACGCCGCTGATCTTGGCCGAGGCCTTCATCTCGTCCGCGGCCGCGCCGGCGCCGCCCTCGAGCACCGCGTCCTTGTCGCGCGGCCGCTCCGGAGCCTGCGCGGCGCCCGCGATCTCGAGCGACTTCGCGTCGGAGCTCGCCGGACCCGCCGTTCCCGAGATCATCCCGTGCAGGTCGAGCTGCGACACCGGCGCGTTGCCCGGGGCGGCGACCCGCGCGGCCTCGTCCGGATGGAGAAATTGCTCTTGCGCCGGCTGGACCCTGCTCCAGATCATCAGCGCGATCACGCCGAACGACAGCGCTCCCACGACGGGCCGCGCCGCGGGAGGGAGGAACACCCAGTCGGCGCGCGGCGCGTCGCCGCGGGCGCGGCGGGCCTGGAAGCGCACCATGAAGCCCGGCGGCAAGGGCTCCTTCGGGAGGTCTCTCACCGCGCGCGAGACCGCGCGCAAGTCCTCGAGTGCCCCGCGCAGCTCGGCGGAGGCGGCCAGGCGCGACTCGAGATCGCGCCGCTCGTTCTCGGGCAGCGCGTTGTCGATGTACGCGGAAAGCTCTTCGCGGGTCTCGTCGGTCATGATGCCGCCGCCGTCTTGGTCAAAAGCGTCTTCAGCTTCGCCCGGGCCCGGAACAGGCGCGACTTGACCGTCCCCTGCCCCAGTCCGAGCATCTCGCCGATCTCATCGTACGATCTTTCCTCGAGCTCCCGCAGGACGACGATCGCCCGGTCGTCGTCGTCCAGCTGCAGCAGCGCCTTCTGCACCGACGCCGAGCGCTCCGCCGTCTCCAGCCGCGCGTCGAGGGCCGGCTCGTCCGCCTTGATGTCGTGGACCGTCTCCTCGCCGTCCGCGCCCGACACCAGCCCGAGCGTCACCGTGCTCCAGAACTTGCGCCGCTTCTCCGCGCGCACCCGGTTCTTCCACGCGTTGACCGTGATGCGGTACGCCCACGTCGAGAGCAGGCTGTCGCCGCGGAAGCCCGGCAGGGCGCGCACCGCGCGCAGCAGCGCGTCCTGGGCCAAGTCCTCCGCGTCGGCGCGGTTCCCGGTCAGACGCAGGGCCAGGTTGTACACCAGCACCGCGTGCTGCTGAAGGAACTCCTGCTCCGACACGGGTTGAGACCCCGGGCTCCGCGGAATGTTCCCTCTAGCGCTGGTACGGAGCGACTTTCTCCGCGACCTTGAACGGCGCTCCGGTGACTTTCTTCACGGAGTCGACCGTCTCGTCGGGGTGCAGGGCCGTCATCACGAGGCCGTCCTTGGTGACCTCGAACGTCGCGAGCTCGGTCACGATCGTGCTGACCACGCCCTTGCCCGTGAGCGGCAGGGTGCACTGCGGCAGGATCTTGGGCTTGCCGTCCTTCGTCGCGTGCTCCATCGCGATGAT
>Ga0134128_10000176_pt1 | contig 90930 bp, 73 predicted proteins | sample KB31754_FD_96462 | JGI IMG/M metagenome (GOLD analysis project Ga0134128, IMG submission 96462) | Terrestrial soil microbial communities with excess Nitrogen fertilizer from Kellogg Biological Station, Michigan, USA - KB3-175-4 | ecosystem: Environmental > Terrestrial > Soil > Unclassified ... | reverse complement strand
GCATCGGTTGCGGCTCTGATCGGCGGCTGGTCGCTGCTCTATTGCGCTGTATTTGCCCTGGCGATCGTCATCGTCGAAGTGTTCATCTCCTATCGCAAATTCGCAGACATCATGAAATGGCTGACGGTGGTGCTCTTCGCCTACATCATCACCGCCTTTCGTGCCCACGTCCCCTGGCGACACGCACTGTATTACACGATCGTGCCGCACATCGATTGGCGCAGCGCCGATTACATCGCGATGTTCATTGCCGTACTGGGCACAACCATCAGCCCGTATTTGTTCTTCTGGCAGGCATCTCTTGAAACAGAGGAAATTCGCAATAACGAAAAACAGGAGCCATTGAAGGCCGCGCCGCGCCAGGCCCGCCGGCAATTCGAACGCATTCGCATCGACACTTACGCGGGCATGACTGTGTCGAACGTCGTCGCCTATTTCATCATCCTCACCGCGGCTGCGACGATTCATCCGCATTGGACCCAGGATTCCATCCGCACCGCGCAGGAAGCCGCCGAGGCGCTAAAGCCCGCGGCTGGGCGCGCAGCCTCGTTGATCTTCGCTCTGGGAATTATTGGAACGGGTTTGCTCGCCGTTCCCGTGTTGGCAGGCTCCGCAGCCTACGCGGTGGGTGAAGCATTGAAGTGGCCGACGGGGCTCGATCGCAAGCCACTCGATGCCAGAGGATTTTACGGTGTATTGGCGGCATCGACGCTCATTGGTCTGGCCATCAATATCCCCGCTTTTCATATCAATCCAATCCGCGCGCTGGTTTGGTCGGCCATCATCAACGGCATCGTCGCGGTGCCGGTCATGATCATCACCATGCTGATGTTCTCGCGCAAGAAGATCATGGGCCCGTTCACGCTTACGGGTAAAAGCCTGCGTGTCGTGGGCTGGATCGCCACCGCCGTCATGGCCGCGGCAGCCGTGGGATTGTTCATTACATGGAAATCGTGAAAATAGCAGCAAGATCATGGAAGAAATGGACCGCCAGACTGAGCACGTTGAAGAGCATCTTCACGAGCATGCCCAGGAATCCCGCCAAAGCTGGGTGACCGGCGTCGCGCTCACCGCAGCGATCCTCGCAGCCTTTGCAGCCATCAGCAGTCTGCTGTCGGCCCATCACGAACACGAAGCGATGGTCGAGCAGGTCCAGGCATCGGATCAGTGGAACTACTATCAAGCCAAGGGAATTAAGGCAGCCATACTCGAAGAGCGGCTGGAAAATCTTCAACTCAATCAGCAGGAGCCTCCGGCAGCGCAGCAAAAGAAGCTTTCGGAATACAAAAAGCAGCAGGCCGAGATCAACGAAAAGGCCGAGGAAATGCAGAAATCATCGCGGCATCACGATCATCTGCATCTGGTTTTCGCAGGCGGGGTCACATTGTTCCAAGTGGCAATTGCCGTTTCAGCCATTTCAGTTTTAGCTCGTCGCCCAGCGTTCTGGTACGTCGGCCTTGTCCTTGGCACCATCGCGATCGCGTTTGTGATCTTCGGCTCGGTCCAGTGGTATCACGGACTGAGCTGACAGCAGCACGCCAAACGCTTCTCATTTCTTCCTGGCCGGCAATACGCCGCAGTGAACGAGCGTGCTGACGATTTCGCCCGGCTGCAGGCCCGCCTGCTTCAGCATCTTTCGATATTCAGCCGCGCTGTAAGCGCGTCCCTCGGTGATGACAAACAGCGCCGTCGAATAGAGCGCGATCGGTAGCGGCCCATCCATCTCGTCATTGAGAAAGACATCGTGAATGAGCAATTGCCCGCCCGATGGCAGCGCCCTGGCACATCGGTCCAGCAGCCGCTGACATTCGGGAATGTCCCAATCGTGCAGAATGTTCGACAGCAGCATCACATCACAGCCGGCGGGAACGGGGTCGCCGAACATGTCGCCCGGAACCAGTTCCAGCCGATCGAGCACGCCATATTTCTGGCCCATTTCTCGCGCAACATTCAGCACCGGCCCGCGATCCCATACCACCGCCCGCAGATCGGGATTCGCTTTGAGCAAACCAATGCTGTACAGGCCCGTTCCTCCGCCGACGTCCAGAAGCCGCTTGGCGCCTTTGAGCGAAAATCGCTCGGCCAGAACCGGCGCGACGATTCGCGCCCGCCCGGCCAGCGCCATCGTCAGGCGGCGTGCGGAAGCATCATGATCCATCGCTGATTCCATCCCGTCGCGGAAAATGAATGCCGCGCCCGGATCATCTTTCTTCGCCTCGACGGGTTCATTGGAACGCAGCCGCTGCACGATATTGAGCACGCCGGGCTGCTCGGCGCTGAGGCCCACGTAATCGCCCATGTAGAACTCGCCGCCGGGAACCAGATGCTCGCGAGCAATCGGCGTCAGCTCTAGTCGATGCTGCGAATCTTCAGCCAGCAATCCCATCGCGCGAATGGCGACGATCAACACCGTCGCCGCTCGCGGCGCCAAACCAAGCTCGCGCGCAAGTGCATCAAAGCTCATCGGCTGCTTCGCAATGATCTCGAACAACTTGAAGTGGCTCACCGCCGCCGCAAATAGCTCACTGCCCAGGCCCCAGCGGACGATGTCAAAGAGCCGCGTTGGATCTTGTGTCGTAGCTGCAAAACGCTGCTGCTTTTGAAATTCGTTCATTGAACTCATCATCATTGCGAGCCTATCGGCGCTGATGTTGTGATGCAATTCACTGCCCGCCCCTTTTAGCCGCCCCACCTGTGGGGCGCGTCGGATGGTATGGGAAGCAGTCGCATCATGGGGGTGACAAGAAGCACGACCGGATACTTGCAGAAACCTTAGCGCTCAACGTGCATCCGACGCGCCCCGCAGGCGGGGCGGCTAAAAGAAGATAGATGCGATTTCCAGCTCATTTTATTATTTTCGCATTGACAACCGCCGCGCATCACGCAACGTTACGCGCTTTTGAAGGAGAAACTTATGGCAAAGCAATGGTCTAAACCCCCGGAAATGGCGCTGGATCCCAAGAAGAAATACTCGGCAACCATGGAGACAACCCTCGGCACGATGACGATCGATCTCGATCCGTCGGTTGCGCCTCAGCACGTCAACAGTTTCGTGTTTCTGGCACGCCAGGGCTTTTATGAAGGCGTGATCTTTCATCGCGTCATCCCCGGCTTCATGATCCAGGGCGGTGATCCAACCGGCACCGGCACCGGCGGCCCTGGGTATCAACTCAAGTCCGAATTCAACAAGATGAAGCACGTGCGCGGCGTGCTGTCGATGGCGCGATCGAACGATCCCAATTCCGCCGGCTCACAATTCTTCATCATGCACGATGATGCGCCGTTTCTCGATAACCAGTACACCGCCTTCGGTAAAGTCACCTCCGGCATCGAAACGGTCGACAAGATCGTCAACCTACCGCGCGACAGCAACGATCGCCCCAAGAACCCCGCGAAGATCACACGTGTCACCATTAACGAGCAGTGATGACGATAATCCCCTCTCCCGGTACGCCGGGGGAGGGTTAGGGTGGGGGTCTCTTGGCAGGCTTGGACACCGCCGATTCCCGCGCGATGAATCACTCGCGGCCCCCACCTCAGCCCTCCCCCGGAGTACCGGGAGAGGGAGAAGAAGCTCTCCCGTCTTGCCTTGAGACTGCTCCGCAATCGAGGGTTTGCTGAATGGCCGAAGATCCGAATGACGCCGGTCGCGAGGACCGGCCAGACCTTCCACACCGCATCATCGGCGTCCGGCATGACCGGCCGTCGGATGTGGCGCTGCGCATCGAGGAAATCCCTGCCCCCGATGGCGCTGACGTCATGGAGGGGCTTTCGCCCCAGCAGGCGGCGGATGTCGCGGAATACCTCGATCCAAACACGGCCGGCCGAATTCTTTCGGAGATGGATCCGACACTGGCTGCTTCGGTGCTGAGCGACATGGAAGCGCCTGAGGCGTCGATGGTGATCTCGGCGATGAATCCCGACGACGCTGTCGATGTGCTCGAGCACGTCCCGCAACGCATTCACGACGCGATCGTCCGGGAAATGGAGCCGCAGGAAGCGGCCGATGTGCGGCTCCTCGAGCAGTACCCGCCCGACAGCGCCGGCGGCATCATGACCACCGAGGTCACGGCGCTGGCCGAGGACCTCACCGTCGAGCAGGCGGTTGCCGAGCTGCGCCGGCTCAATGAAGAGCTCGAGCAGATGTTCTACGTCTACGTGATCGACCGCCGCCGGCATCTGGTCGGCGTGCTGTCGATGCGCGATCTGATCCTCTCCAAGCCCGAGAAACGCCTCAATCAGATCATGCGGCCGCACGTGTCCAGCGTGCCGGCCACGATGGACCAGGAGAAGGTCGCGCAAATCATGCGGCGTGCCAATTACCTGGCGATGCCGGTCGTGGACGATCGCAACAGACTTGTCGGCCTGATCACGCTCGACGACGTGGTCGATGTTCTTGAGGAAGAAGCCACCGAAGACGTGCAGAAGATGTTCGGCGCCGGTGCCGAGGAACGATTGGCCAGCCCATGGTTTTACAGCTTTCGTATGCGCATCGGTTGGCTCGAAGTGAACCTCGCCACTGCCTTTCTGGCCGCATGGGTCATCTCATGGTTCGACAACACCATCAGCGCGCTGCCGGTGCTGGCGGCGTATCAGTCGATCGTGTCTGGCATGGGCGGAAACGCCAGCGCGCAGGCCCTGGCGGTGGCCATCCGCGGCATGGCCCTGGGTGAGGGAGGTCCGAAAATTCTCCTGCACGTCCTGCGTCGCGAAGCGCTCGTCGGGCTGCTGGCCGGTGTTGTGATCGGCGTAACAACTGCGATCCCCGCCTCCTTCGGCATCTTTGGAGCCAAGGACCACCCGTACAATCCTTTCGTGCTGGCCTGCGTGATTGGCACCGCGCTGGTCCTCAACCACCTGATGGCCTGCACGACCGGCGTGGTGATTCCCTTCGCGATGAAGCGATTGGGATTTGATCCGGCGCAGTCGGCAACGGTCTGGGCCACCACCGTCACTGATTGTTGCGGATTCTTTTCCACCCTCGGCATCGCCTATTTATTTATGCGCCAGCTCGTCGGCCATTGACACGCGTTAGGCCGGAGAGAATTGCCGCGGAAATCACCACCGCTCCGCCAAGGATCGTCCGCCAATTCGGGATTTCCCCAAGGACAATAATCGCAATCACGACGCCATAGACCGGCTCAAGTGCCGCGGCAATGCTCGCCGCTTGCGCGCGAAGGCGGCTCATGCTGCCAATGAACAGCGCATGTGCGATGGCCGTGCAGACGATTCCCAGCATCGCCAGCTCGGCCCATTGGGTTGCGGTCGGGCGCGCAGAACGTATGGAGACCAATGGAAACAGGACGATCGCAGCGACGAGATTTTCAATTGCCGCAATCCGGATTGCTCCCTGTCGTCGGATGAGGCTTCGGTTGATCACGGACAAGACAGCAAACAATCCACCCGATGCAATGCCCCACAAAGCTCCGCGCGTGACGGGATTGGCCGGCTGGGCCTTGGGGATGATGATCGCCAGGCCAACGATGACCAGAGCTGTCACCGCAAGATCAATCGCGCGAAGTTTCTCCCTGAATGCCAGCGGCTCCAGAATCGTCACGAAGGCCGGAAAGCTGGCGAAGGTCACCAGACCGATGGCGACTGTTGAGATTTGAATCGCGCGAAAAAAGCAGACCCAGTGAAATGCCAGAAGAACGCCCGCCAGCAATATCGACAAAAAATCATATCGCAGCCGCCGGCGTGCGCCGTGACTGGCCATCCCCAGAACCAGAAATAAACTCGCTGCGGCAAAAAGCGCGCGGCCAAAGACAATCTCGACTGGATGAAACGGAAGGAGTTTTCCGAACAATCCCGCGAGCCCAAACAGAACCACTGCGATGTGGACCTGAACAATGGCCGAGCCTGTATATTTCGAGGCCAGTGGAGGATAGGCCGTCGCTTTCATCGCGCGGCATTCCTTTCTTCTACTGCGATCGCCCGACAATCTTCCACAAGCCTGCGCAATTGATCGAGCAACTCGGTTTGATTCTGTCCGTTTTTGGCCACGATCTGTCGAACGCTGCCGTTGAGCTTGAGATGATCCTCGGTACTGAGCTCCCGGGCCGTCACCACGACCACCGGAATCGACTGCCAGGTGGGATTCTGACGCAACTGCGTGACCAGTTCAAAGCCATCAATCTCCGGCATCATCAGATCGAGCACGATCGTCGTGGGCGTCACCTCGCGCAGCTTTTCCAGCGCTTCGCGCCCATTGGCGGCTTCGATGACCATCCAGTTCCAGGATTCGAGCGATCGCCGCATCATTTGCCGAGTGTCGGCATCATCTTCGACGAGCATGACGGTGGGAGACGAAGCGCCATGGCGATAATGGTTCAGCAATTGCGCCAGCCGCTTACGATCGACCGGCTTCGTGATGAATTCCGATGCGCCCAGTGCGATGCCCATCGTGTGGCTGTCGTCGCCAATGATTGAAATCATGACGACCGGCACCTGCGCGGTTGCCGGCTCGCTCTTGAGCGCGCCCAGCACGGCCCAGCCGTCCATCTCCGGCATGAGCACATCCAGCGTGATCGCAGTTGGTTTCCATTCCCGGGCAATTTCGATGCCCTCGTGACCACTTGCAGCCGCGCGCACTTCGAATCCTTCGCCCTGAATCGTGCGCGTCAGCAGATCTCGGACTTCCGGATCATCGTCGATGATCAGCACGCGACCTGCCGTCTTTTGCGCCGCGGGCGCGACATCCGTTGCGCCCGGAAGTGCGGAGCCCGCGCTGGATGCTACCTCGCTCTTGGCCGGCAGGGTCACGACAAAAGTCGAGCCTTTGCCGGCATCGCTGGCGACGGCGATGTCGCCGCCCATCATCCGGCAGAATTGCCGGCTCAGTGCGAGGCCAAGGCCGGTGCCTCCGCTCAATCCTGATGAATCTGCCTGTGAGAATGGTTCAAAAAGTCGGTCCAACTGCTCGGCAGTCATGCCGATGCCAGTGTCTATGATTTTGAAGACGATCAGGTCGATCGAGTTTCTCCCGGGCGTTCGCGCGACCTGAAGCTGGATGGTGCCGTTGCGGGTGAATTTCAGCGCATTGGTCAGAAGATTGAACAACACCTGCCGCACTTTGCTCATGTCGGCGTCGATCGGCCCTATGCCGGGCGGGCAATGTACGCTGACCTGATTGCTGCTTTGAGCGATGATCGGCGCGAGCGTGCCCATCACATCGCGCACGAGTGATGCCACATCAAAGGTCTCGATGCGCAGCGTCATCTTGCCGGCTTCGATCTTCGACATGTCGAGGATGTCGTTGATCAGCGAGAGCAACTGCTTGCCGGCCTGATGGATTTTGCCCAGGTCGGCGTTGCGCTGCTCGACCAGAGCATCCGGCTGCTCCATCAGCATTTCGCTGTAGCCGATGATCGCATTGAGCGGCGTGCGCAGCTCGTGACTCATGTTGGCCACGAACAGCCCCTTCGCGCGGCTCGCCGACTCCGCGGCATTCTTGGCTTCACGCAGTTCCTTCTCAGCTCGTCGCTCTTCAGTCGTATCGCGAAACACAACTACAACGCCGGTGATCTGCTGCTCGACGATGATCGGCGCGGCGGCATAAGCGACGGGAACCATCTTCCCCTCGCGCGTCCAGAAGGCATCTTCCGATGCGAAATAGGGGCGGCCGGTTTCGGCGACTTCGCGCACCGGGCACTGGTCTTCTCGAAAGACTTCACCACCGGCGGTGTGATGGTGGATCATCGCATGGACATTTTTCCCCCGCGCTTCGTTCTCGCTCCATCCCAGCATCTGCTCGGCGGCCGGGTTGAGAAATGTCGCCTGACCCTGCGTGTCCATGACATAAACGCCTTCCCCGAGGCTGCGGCAGACCGCCTGCGTAAAGGCAAGTTGACGGGTGATTACCTGCTCGGTTTCGCGGCGCTGGTGCGTATAACGCAGCAGAAAGTAGAAGGCCGTGCCAAGCAGTGCGAATTCAAGGCTCGTGAAAATTGTAAATGAAGTGATCGCATAGAGGCGAACGTCGCGACTGGATTGTTCGCGTCCCGGCGTGGGGCGCATGTTGATCTCATACGCGGCAAAGCGGATCACGCCCAGCAGCACGAAGCCCGCCAGAAAGCCGGTCGCCACCTTCTTTTCCACCGGCCATTTCATGACAATCAGTTTAATGCATCCGTTCACTTGTGTCAGGGTGACCGTCTGCGTCTACAATCATTTGCTATGAAGAATGAGGTTCTGAAACTCACAGTAACAGCACTTGCTCTGTCGGACGACGTTCGGCAAACGCCGCGCATCGCACGATCGTTGGGATTTGTCGGGCTTCAGTTTGATGCGTTCGGGCGCGCGCTCGACATTCCCGCTCTTCCCCTGAGCGGCCGGAGAGACTTTCGCAGAATGCTTTCGGCGCAGGATCAGCAACTGGCCGGTTTGCGAATGGATTGTGGCCCAAAAGGATTGGGAATCGGCGCCGATGTGGATCTCGTCATCTCCCGCGCCGACAACGCCATGGAAGCCGCGGCGGGAATGGGGTCGCCGCTGCTGTGCCTGGAGGTGGGTCTGCTGCCGGAGCCTCAGCGAGTTGCCGCGCCACGAGCCCCAATTTCGCAGTCCGCAGCTGGCCTCATCTTGCTTCCCGAACCGGCTCCGGCGCCAGTGCAACCACCGACACCGCCGCCCGATCCGGCTCTTGTTTCGCAGGTGGATGACGCGCTGCGCGAGATCGGCCGGCGCGCCGACCGGTATAACGTGATGGTAGCGCTGCGCAGCGATCTTTCCTCTTACGCGGCAATCGAGCGCGCCATTCGTGCTGCCGATTGTCCGTGGATCGGTCTGGATTTCGATCCATCGCTGGCGCTTCGGGATGATTGGACGCTCGACGAAATCTTCTCTCGCTTGGGAAGTTGGATTCGGCACGTTCGCGCGCGGGATGCAATCGCCGGCACCGATCGCCGCACGCGACCCGCTGTGGTCGGGCAGGGAAATGTCGATTGGGGCGCGGTCCTTGGAAATCTCGACTCGGCCGACTTCCACGGATGGATCACCGTCGATCCCACCGATCTGGTGAACCGCTCAGCAGCTGCTGCGGACGCTCGAAAGTTTCTGGAATCGCTTTGAACGATTCCCATGCCCAGGTTAGTTAGCCGCGGCGCGAAGCGGGCGCTTTCCGCGAGCGCGTGCAGAGAGCGCTCCGCTTCGCGTCGCGGCTAACCTGGGCTGGCGGAACGCTCATTGAAATATGAAGTTGATGCTGCGCCCAGAGATCTACTTCTGCGTCTCCGGCGTCGGCGCAGTCGCCGGTTGCGTCGTCGGCTCCGAAGGCAGCGTCGTAAGCTCCATATCGGGAATGGCCGCTCGCGTGGTCGGCATCGTTTCCGCCGGCATGTGACCCGTCTCGACTTCCTTGCTAGGCGTCAACGCCGCATAAGCAAAGTTCGACCGCTCAAAAGTCTCCCGATCGACCCACCTGACGCTCTGCCACTTGCTGGCATCATCCGTCAGCGGAAACGTCACCGGCAAATCCCATCGTGAAGCCGGGACGGTGAACTCGCGATCGCCAACCCATGAATAAATGCTGCGAAGCTTGAAATAGTGATCCCCGTTCGCATCGCCCATATACAGCGCATCGTCCGGGAAATCCCGCGACTGCTTGCTGACGATATGGTTCGTCACCTTCTCATGCGACGAAGGCACGGTCGGCATGCAGCCGACCAGCAACCCCGAAACAATCAAGCCTAGAGCGAGTGCACTGCTGTTCCGCATGGCGAGACTTTAGCCGCTTTGGTCAGCCTCGGCTACTTCTCATTACTTTCAGCGCGTCTTGCTCTGGATCGACGTGTTGCGCGTGCGGATGTTCCAGGTCTGCGTATTCCATTCAAGAACTTCACCGGTGGCGGATTGACTCGGATCGGCAGCATTGAAAACCGCCGGGTGATCGGGCGTTCCGCGCGCGGTCATCCAGTGGGTGACGGGGTCATAATCGATATGATCGGCCAGCAGCTCCGAGCCGCCTCTGCGGACGCGCACGCGCCCATCCGCCATCACATTCTTCAGGTGCAGCGCCGATTCTTGACCTGCGGGATTCGTGGCATTCGTCGCCGGCCGGCTGGCGCGCGTGGCGGGCTTGGCCGTCGGTTCGAAATTGGCGGTGACTTTGTCGGCGTCGATTCTCACCGGCTCCACATTGGGACCTTGAGCCATATAGACGATTCGCACCGAGCCGACCATCACCGCCTGGTGATCGGCTTCGGAATAGAGCATGTGGTCTTGCCAGGCGAAGGCGGTGTCGCCCCGGCCTCCTTCGATGCCGCTGCCGTTGTCCTTTGAAGGACGCGTCGTCGTGGGCATGTAATCGCGCACGAGCATCTGCCCGGCCGCAGGCACCAAAACGCTATGAGCCGGCTGCGATTCGCTGCCCGCGATGCGATAAATGACCTTGGGCCCCTTGAGTTCGAGCTGACGCAGGAGCGAGCCATCGGGCGCGGTGCGGGTCGAGACGACGCGAGCCGAGCCATCGAGCGTGACAGCTTTGAGCTCTTTGCTGCCCATCGTGTCCATCTTCATGGCGTCCGACATCGCGCCCGATGCGATGGTCTCGCGGGTTGCGGGTTTTGAAGTTGCTGCAGGTCGCGCGCGATTGTCTGCACCGCTCCCCTGTTTCCGCGATGTCTGCGTCGCGGGAACAGGCTTTTCCTGCAGATCGATATGAACGCGATCTCCGCTGCCGACAATCTTGGCACCATCGCGGTCGATCGTAGAAAATGCAATTGAGCCATCAGCATCGATGATATTTTTGGCGCCATACATATCGGCGCGATGCTTCCACGACACATCGGCCGGTGCCGTGCCTTGCCCCGGCTGCGGCATCATGTGAAGCGAGCCTTCGCCGATGACGTGGCCGGTTTGTTCCTTCGGATCGAACTCCATCAGCGGGCCGGTCATGACATTTTTCTTGGCGTCGATGACCTGCGCATCCGGCGCGCCGACGAGCCGGATGTGCGTCTGATCGTTGGGCGTCGTCACCTCAAGCTGATCGCCCGTGACAACCGATCCGTCGGCACGATTGACGATCACATGATCGGTCGCGTACATGCGTTCCAGCTCAACCTGCGGCTGATCGCTTGGATGTGTCGCAGGTTGCGTTGCGGCAAGTGCGGTCGTCGGCTTCTTAGTCTTGGGTTCCTTGTTCGTCGCGGGCTTGAGCGTCAGTTCGACTCGGCCGGCATGCAGATCCTGCTGCCCGTCATAAGCATGGACCGAGCCGGCGGCGTTCACCTGCCGAGGCTGGAACTGGTGATTGGCCGACGGCGCGGTCAGCAGTTCAAGACTGTCGCCCTCAACCGTCTGCTTCTTGCCCTGCGCATCGGTCAACTGGCACCAGACGCCGGTCGTCGCGAGCACGCGATCGAGCTGCATTTGCGAACGAGGAGAGCCGGTCGGTCGCGTCGAGGGTTTGGTTGATTCCTCGACGTTCGCAATCGCGTGCTTGGCACCGGCCACCGACTGTGGCGTGAAAAACAGTGACAATTCCTGACTTCGCAATGCAAGTTGCGGATGCTTCACATCGACATTGCCCGAAAGGTCCATCTGCCGAACCGACATCTGCTCCTGCGATCCCGAATCGGCCAGATGAATGCGCGCCCCCCGCTGCCATTTCACGTCGAGATTGCCTTTGTCCGGCGCGGTTTCATCCGCGGGCGCAAAAACCGTGCCCGGCCCTGTAAGCGTCGCCAGCCGCTGGGCGGCAACATAATCGATTGAACCGGTGGTAATCGTAGATGATGGTTCAGTCTTCCCGGCCGCAAATTTCTTGAGCACGACCAGCGGAAGCTCCGGAGAATTCAAAAGCGTCGCGCTGCGATCGAAGGTATGGTAGACGACGCTCGCCGCCTGAATGTCGTCGCGCTCGCCCGAGCCGGGATTCGTGCGGATGATGCGCACGGGCTTTCCAAATAGCGAAACAATCGCTGAGCCGCCCGGAACCGACATTCGCTTATTCGCAGGCGTTGGGACGATCGTCAGCTTGCCGGTCCATCGGATGATCACCGGCGGCTCAGCGGGTCGCGTTGCAGGCTGCGTCGCTGGCAAGGTTTGAGAAGTGGGAGCCGTCGCGGGAGTCGCAGCCGACGATGGTGAAGCATCCGCCGCAGTCGGCGTTTGCTCCACTTGTTGCGAAGGCTCCATCGGTTGCGTCGCAGACTTGGCCGCCTCCTGCTTGGTCATGAACTGCACTTCCATCCGGTCGCCGACAACAGTGGAGAGATTACCCTGCGTGATCGTGACATTGTCGTTGAACGTCGCCAGGTAAGGCGTCGGAACAGCCGGCGCACGCGGCGGTTTGTTAGTTCGCTGCTTCGCGGTCGAGGATCTCGCGCCGGAATTTTTCGATGCCTTGATCGCATCGCCCGCCGACCGCGCATCGGTCGAGGCAATTGCAATCGGCAGCATCAGCATCGCCGAGCGTCGCGTCGTCGGCACCCCAACCCCCGGAGAAAATCCAGAAAAACCGGATGCATCATCGATTTCCAACTGCTTGCCGTGCGCGATTTCCAGCATTTCCAGTCGGCCATCCTTGTCGTTCCAGCGCATCGACAAGCCCAGCCCATCAAATTTGTAATTGCCTTCAACATGCACCGGCACCTGGTCAGCCGGCACCACGTTCCCCTTCTCATCCACATAGCTTTCGGTGGTGATCAGCAGCGTGTCATTATCGAACTGCACGTTGTTGGTGGTCATCACCAGATTGTTCCTGGGATTCGGATCGATCATGTCGATCGTCACATGATTGATCCGGCCGCGACTGGGCGGCGCGGGCGGAGCCTTGTCGTGCGGCAGCGAGCTGTCCACCGACAAGTCCGGCATGTCCTTCATGACGATCTCGCCATCGACTCCGCTCAGGTGCACCTGCTGATGATTGGGCGAGTAAAACCAAACCTCCGGCTTCTTCACCAGAATCGTGCCGTTGTTCTGCGGCAAATACTCCGTCGCGCGAAATTTACGAACCAGATCCCCCGTCACCGCATCGAATTCCATGAACCAGGCATTGCTGCCGGGCCGCAGGCGATTATGCGAATCGCCCTGCTTCAACGGCGGCACATCCACATGCTCTTTGGCGATGTTCTGCCCCGCGCGCGAAGGTGGCTGCAAAAACCAATACGCGGCAAAGCCCCCGATCAAAACAACTAAAGTGCCTATAACCAACAGAAATGAACGCATGGAAAATCAATTCAGATACGGTCGCCGACTTCGCCCGGTTACAACCCCGCGGTTACAACCCCGCGGTTACAACCCCTTGCCCTCGCCGTCCACGTCAAACATCCGCAGGACCACCAGATCCTGGATATCTATAAGGCCGATCGGTCGGCTGTGTTCGTCGATCACCGGCAATTCGTCGATGCGATGCTGCCGCATGATCGCCATCGCTTCGCTGGCTAAAGCGTCGCCGGAGATGCGCTTGGGATTGGCCGTCATCACTTCGCGCACCGGCCGTTTCAGCGCCTGGCCATCATCATTGATAATCGCGCGACGCAAATCGCCATCCGATAACAATCCCGACATCACGCCCTGCTCATTCACCAGAATCACCGCGCCACTGCGCCGCTTGATCCAGCTCACTTCATGCAGCACCTGCCCCACCGTGTGCTGATCGGACGCCACCGGCAGATTCTCGCCGATGCGAAACGCCATCGCTTCCTTCACGCGAATGAGCTTTCGCCCGAGCTGACCAGCCGGGTGATAGAGCGCAAACTGCTCGGCCGAGAAACTCCGGCTCTTCATCACCGACAAAAACAGCGCATCGCCCAGCGCCATCATCGCGGTCGTCGAGGCACTGGGCGCAAGCCCAAGCGGACAGGCTTCCTCGATTTTCCCGAGTTTCAGCACCACATCCGAAAACCGCCCCAGCGAATTGCCCGCCGTCGCGGTCATGGCGATGACCGGGTTCCCCAGCTTCTTGATCACGCTGAGCATCCGGACGATCTCATCGCTCTCGCCGCTGTGCGAGAGGATCAGCACGATGTCGCCCGGGCGAAGGCGACCGATGTCGCCGTGCAACGCCTCCGCAGGATTGAGGAAATGGCTCGGCGTCCCCGTGCTCCCAAACGATGCCGCCAGCTTGCGCGCGACATAACCGGCCTTCCCGATGCCGCTGGTGATGACCGCCCCCTCGCAAGCCGCGATCATCGCCACGGCCCGGTCGAACTGCTCATCCAGCGCGATCGCCCGCAGCGCCGCCGCCTCCACCTCAAGCACCTGCTGTCCAAATGTCCGAAGCTCGCTGCTCATGGAAAGGGTCGATGTTACGCGAAGCGCCCGCGCAGGCCAAACGCGTATGCCCCCTGCCCTGAGCGCCGTCGAAGGGCGCCCCCGCGCCTCATATGGAGGGCGTCGCTCCTGCGGCATGAGATGATCTAGTTTCAAGCTTCTAGTTTCTGACCTCTAGGATGCGCGACCCTTGCGCGCCGCGCGCCTTTTGGGGACCCTTCACCGACTGCAATCCATCTCCTCTCAACGACTTGCGCTTCTCCACCGCGCGCGGCGCGCGACACCAGCGCGGCGCGCGCGCCGCGCGCTGCTCATATGGATTGTCTTGTTTCCAGTCTCTGGTTTCTGACCTCTTGCACAAAATGTCACAAAAGGAAGCGCTTTTCGTAAAAATGAACGACATTCGGCCGCAATTCCAGATCTAACCCGTTCCGTAGCATTGGCTTATGCATTCATCTCGAGATGTCACACTTGTGACCGTGACATTTCGTGACATTCGTCTGGGCTTTTCCAGTTTCCAGTTTCTAGTCTCTAGACCCTAGAACGATGTCACACCTGTGTCATTGCGCGACATCCCCTAGTTTCATGTCTCCAGTCCCTGACCCCTAGAATGCAACACTGCAACACTTTTTGCGCGCTGCATCTGTCGCATTTTCGAGATGGAAACGACATAAGATAATGAAGATAAAAGACTTATGAATGCAAAGATATTGATGGGCTCGCTGCAACACCTGTTGCATTTGTTGCATTTAGATATGTCGAATTCTAGATGTTAGAGACTAGAGACTAGAGACTAGAAACTGGATTGATAAATGAACCGCCAAGTCCAACGTTTTTCTAGCTTCCAGCTTCCAGTCTCTGACTTCTAGAACAGTTTCAATTCTCTGGCTTCTGGCCCCTAGGATGCAATGCCGCAGCGAAGGTTCTGACAAGGCTCGGGGCTGAAAATTGGCCGGGCCGTCCGGCGACGCCGGATGGTTCCCAACTTCGATTTCTAACAGCCGTGCAGTACGCCGGCAATTGTGAAGCAGCCGCGGGGCGATGATCCATCTATAATTTTTTTGTCAAGTTTATTTTACTTTTTCATAAGCCCACGGGCCGAGTTGCCACGTTCGATGAAGCGGATCCTAAGACAAAATGTCTTTTCGGTCCCCGACCCCTTTTGCGGGGCCCCTTTTGCGGGGCCTTAAAGCGATGAATTACTTTGTCCCGGAACCGACAATCATGCGCTCATTTCGTTTCCCACTCATACGCGCTCCAGTCTTCTTGAATTCGTAGCCGCCTAGTAGACTTTCCATACGGTTCGGAACGCCAGATGGTCCATTGGCCTTCCTTGGTGATTCGGATCTTGACGTTTCGGTGTGCATTTCTATACGGGGCTATGAGTTCCACAACTCCGAGCAGCGCCTTACAGAGCGCGTCGATTTCACCGGATCCACCGGGGAGCACAATTACGCCAGGATTTCGATGAGGCGGATATCTACGGTCGTTCAAGAAATCATCATCGTGCGTCAGGATCATGCGGTCATGCTTCCAGCAATATGCGAAGACATCCTCATCATCGTGTCCCTTTAATCCCACCTCCTCGACGAAGGCGGAATTCCAGCCATGGGAACATAGGACCCGCGCAACGTCAGCACCAAGGTTTTCGTCAACGAGAAATCTTGTCTTACCGCGATGGATCCTAATGAATTCTGTGGTTTCTTTTCGGTCGGGCAGGACCACAGGTTTCCAAATGCCACGTTCCGTCTTCAATTGAGGCATGGAATTGCCTTCTTTCCGGGATATGAGATCACCAAGTTATTAACTGTCAGCTCTCAAGACGTCGTGAAGCGTTCGGAACAATTGGCATCACCCTGTGTGAAGTCAACGGGAATTTTAAAACGCGGCATATCCGCGCTTCCGGCGAGCAACCCACTCTCCGTAGTAGGTGCATGTCCATCCATTCACTATCGCCCGCAGATTCCACAGCGATTATCGTTCATAATCTGTTTCAAATCTGCGTGTTACAGAAGATTAGGGCAGCAAAAATGGCCAGATGCCCGCCGCCCTTCAATCGGATCAATTTTGAAGATTTATCCTAAAAGAAAAGGAGTGACCATCGAATATATATCAGTGAATGGCATTGGGCCATTCAGGCAACGGCCGTGCCCCAACGGCCGAGAAAAGGCTCCATGAAGGAGATCATTTCGTGGTTGTGGCACATCGTCGGCGGCTTAATCGGTTTTGCCGTTTTAGAACTCGTCAGGGTGTGGGCCCATCGTTGATTGGGCATGTAGAACAGAGGGCTGAATATGCCCTCTGTTCTTTTTGAGCGGAACCCCGCCGCGGAATCCTTTAAATTGACAGTTCAAAAATACGCCGGCGGATTCTTAAGCCGCGTTTTTATCAAATACAAGCACGACTTCCCTGCGCATTCGCGAATCCATCGCGGCGTTAGATCGGCCGCGCGACGGGGGCGGCAGGTAACGACGATTCGCCGGCAGCGTTCTGCAGTGGCGAGAATGCAGGGTTAAACCATGCTCTTGGGCAGCCGCTGTGATGATTGCTGAATTCCGAATGAATGTGCCCCTTACCGTCGAATCGCCAACAACGTAGACGGCGCGGCCACCCGCGCGCAGTACACGAGAAACTTCGTGCAAAGCTCTCCCCATGTCCCATACGTACTGGGATAAGAGGGCATGCTCACGATCGCGGAGCTGTGGCCTGAGGTTGAGCTGCTTGATTAAATAGCGCACCCACTCAGCTTCCATTGCTTGTGCCGAGGAGGCCTCGGTGCCAACGCTGTCGGCGCGAATCTGACGGAGCTCGCCTACGTTATGCCCCATCCACACGAGCGAAAACTTACTGCACCGCATGTAATCGATCGCGTTTAGATACGGCGGCGACGTGAGGACAAGGTCGATCGACTCGTCTTCAAACCTGAGAGTTCGTGCATCGCCACGTTTGACGACAGCTGCGGGACCAACAGCGCTCGAACTGTAATGCGGGCAATTTGCGACAACTGTTTCAACGGCCGGGATGAACCGATTGAAAGGCTTGATCGGCGCGCGAACAAAGCTTTTGTGCGGCCGACTGTGGGAGAGGTCCATTGCAAGCGAGGCACCGGCGCTTTTCGTGATGATAAGGCGAGAGAAACCACACCAAAGCGCGTCGCGGGTCGCTTCGTCTCGTACGCGGCATATTGTTTTGGAAAGTGCGCTTAGCTGTCGGCGCGCGTAATCGTCGAACCAATACCGTATAAACTTGCGTGTCGCCTCGTCACTGCCAGCCGGATATGCTGCCTTCAGTCGTAGCGACGCCCATGCCGTCTTAGCGCGGTCAAGCACTTCCGCAGCTTTTTGATTCACCTGTTCCGGATCGACGGAGCGAGTCCAAACGCCAGCCAGCAGAACAGCGAGGGGATCGAGGTCTACACCGAAAGCCCTATGTCCATTGGCGCGCGCCACCGCAAGGACGGTGCCTGACCCCGCCATCGGGTCGAGGACCCGCAACGTCCGGCTGCTTCCGCCAAGGGCCTCAAGAGCTATCCCAGGCGCCATACGCGCTGGGAACGGATGGACTGGATGCCGCCCTAAGATTTCAAATATGGATTTGGTGTGTGACTGCAACATATTTTTGATTTCAACTATTCAGATTTTGAACAAACTGTACGCTACCAGTGTTCTTGTAAAAGACGCGGGCCTTTCCTTTTCCGTTGTGAAAGATTTTTACGTGGTGGAGAGCGTCGGGGAATTTCGGTTTCTCCAATTGATTGTTGCCGATGAATCCTTTCGCGCGGGAAATCGCCTCCTGATTCGCGCTTGCCTTGTACCCCTCTATGGAGCTCGAGGCATGGATCGCCAACGTGCCTGGCGCGATCTTTTCAGCGGCCTCCAAATACTTGATCAAGAAGGCCGGCATTGCTTCGCCTATCTCTGCCGCTAGATTCTTAAGGGTCGCAATCTCAGTTGGTCCTTTATCGATGATCGCGTCCAGCTTCGACGGTTCCGGGCAGTCGAATATCTGAAACGACATTTCACCCTTGTTGAGGTCGACGGTGCCGTGATCGATACTAGAGGCAGAGGCGATCGAAATCCTTTCGTCGCCGATCCACACGGGGGATATGTTGTTATTCTTGATCGCCTGAAGCGCTAGCCGGTGGAAAACAAAGCAGCGATGCCAGTCCGCGTAAAGACCGTCCGGGATCGTGAGTTCAAAATGCTGGAGGTACTTTCCTCTCGCGCCAAACATTCGCGCCCTTTGAATGTACGTATCCTGCTGGAGCTTCTTCTTCACATCGCGGGTGAAGAACATTGCTAATAGATTTGGAAACGTCACGCCACGCGAAACGATGTTGCCGCCAATGATGACAGTAAACGGGCAAGTCGGTTCAGTCGGCTTGTCGCCTGCGGATGCGCGATCCCGCTTGCTGTTTAGGACAACGAACGCACTGCGCGAGGCATTCGCGACCACATAGCTGGTAAGGGCATCCGGGTCATCGGTGGGGTAGAGTTCTTTCGCTTGCTCGTAAATCATTGCGACGAACTCCTCGTAATTAGGACCCGTTTTGCTTATGAGCGCCTTCAGCGCCCCTTCGATTGTTTTGCGATCTTTCAGATGGTCATCTGTCTTACCGCTCGTGTGCACCAAGAAACTATAATTGCCCTCGTCCTTGCCCGCAGCGATCGCACCCAAATTCATGTGGGCCACTGTGACCAGAAACCGGGCGAATGCCTTTTGCGCATCTGCAGCAGTGACATTTTGGAGCGGCTTCAGGCGATACTGCGGCGTCGTGTCTTGCGGAAAGAAGGTGTCTTGGCCGGTATAGGCGGCGTGCGGCCGGAACTGGACCCACGTCTCCGTCTTGTTGTCAAAGGTGTTGTTCAAATTCAGGCGCGCAGGCGTTGCGGTAACGCCGATGTACGTGCCGTTCGCTCCCAACAATTGCGAAACCAAGGCATTTATTTTTGTCCGCTCACTTTTATTAACCCTCCCATTTGGCGTCGCGTAGTCTGCTTCATCGTCAATGACTATGACTGGACCAGATTTCTTAAGCTTCGCGATCAGCTTTTGGAGATCCTTTGAGTTCTTCTTGCAAAATAAGACTGCGCTGTGTCCCTGAAGCAGCGGAGAGTTTGCAAGGTCCGCTGCATTTCGCGGCGCGGGCGCGAGGCCGGCGGCCTTGAAGCGGTCAAGATTTTGCATTAACAGATCGACGCTGTCGTTCATCAAATGAACAATCGTCTTGTGACCCTCGTCAAGCAACCGCGCGGTCAGACAGATCATCATTTCTGTCTTCCCACTCTGCGGATCGCCGTAAATGACCAATGATCCGGCCGAAGCTTTCGGCAGCTTTTTGATCGCTTCGTCCACTGCCTCGGCAATCATCTCCGTCTGCGCCCCGCCCTTCTGAACCCGATTCAGTTGCTTCTGGTATTGACCAGTTATCGAGGCGTTCGCGGTGATCTGCGCCAGCTTTTCCTTTGTCATGAGGTGCTCCTCCCAATAGCGCCCAGGAGTTATAGTAATTCCTAGATTTGCGATACTGCGAAGCTTAATTTGGTAAGGTCCACCATGCAATTGTAATCGCACTAGACGACAGCACGCTCGGTGCCCGAGAAGCGAACGGGCGAGTATTCAAGTAACTTTTTTGCGGCGCGGCGTGCCTGGGCATTATGCGGAACGTGCGCGACCGATTTTGTAGTTTGGACTTTGGTGGCTCGCCCGAGATGAAATAGTTCGGGCTTGCCGACGTAGTCGGACCATGAGCCTCGGGGGTCGTTTGGGGAGGATAGAAACCGTAGGTGCTGAGGATGAGGTGGGCGCCGAGGATGATGGGATTCCTTAGGATTTCCAGGGGGAATTATGGAGCGCGCGGGAGCGCCCGACAAGCCGGGCGGCTAAGGGATCGGATGAGACCGACAAACCCCGACCGCTGCCGCTTTAGCCGCCCGGCTTGTCGGGCGCTTCTCCGCGCGCTCTTCTGCGTGCGCTCCCGTGCGCCATTGCTTTCTTACTTCACCGCATCATTCCCTTGCTTCGTCCCCGCGCCCGAACGACTCGCGGCACCAACGAACGCAATCAAATCCGCGAGGTCCTGCCGCGACAATCCGCTTTCGAGGCCTTCGGGCATGAGGGACAGGCTGGTGCTGGCGATCCGCTGGACGTCTTTTCGGAGGATGGTATCGCGGAGGCCGTTGGGTTGGAGAATGGTCAGGGCGCCCGAAGTTTCGTCGGCGATGATGCCCGAAAGCGTGCGGCCGTCCTTGAGCTGCACGATGTAATCGACGAAGCGGCCATCGACTGCGGCGTTGGGATCGAGAATATCGATCATCAGCGCCTGCGGGCTGCGGTCGGTCAGTGCGGTCAGGTCGGCGCCGACGGCGTGCCCTTCGCCGCGGAGCAGATGGCAGGCGGTGCAGGTCCGGGAGAAGATCGCGTGGCCGCGGTCGTAATCACCATGAAGCGAGAGCGCGGGCCTATATTGCTCGAGCACCTGCCGGCGGGTCGAGGGCCGGGTGGCCGACAGCAGGGCGCGGGCGCGGTTTCGCGTTGCTTCATCTCCTAGCGCAAGGAGCCGGGCGCGAACGGATGCGGTGATTTCTCCGGGCTGGACGTTGTGCTTCTCCAGGGCATCCAGCAGTGAAGTCGTCCAGGCGGGCCGGGTGAGAAGCGTTTCCTGGATGCCGGAGCGGAGGGTCGGGGATGCGGCACGCCACTGGGCCAGCAGCATCTGGGCGACGTCGGGGCCGGGGCTGCGGGCCAGGGCCTTGAGCGCGGCGGCCATGATGGCCGGGGGATTCCGGGCCGACAGGAGCTTCCCGAGCGCCGCCAAATCGGCCTGGTCGGCTTCCGCGCCGCGCCCCAGGAGTTTGATGGCCGAGACACGGACCGACTGCGGGACCGAATCGCTTGGCGCAGCGGTGCGAGCCGCCGCAAAAATGCGCCGGCAGCGCGCCGCGGCATCACGCACATCCGCATCGGACGATGAATCAAACTGCGAAAGTTTGATCTGGCGACGATCCAGGGCGTCCAGGGCGCCAGTCAGCGCGACGAATTGCCATGGCGCGACGTCTTTGCCCTCGGCTGGCGCGATCCGCCGAAGCATCTGGCCCAGGTCCTTGTTGCTTCCCGTCGCGCCAAGCGTGGCGACGAGCTGACCAACGAGCGCAGTGCGATTGGCACCGTCGGGCGCTCCGCTGAGCACGCGGGAGAGAAGCGCGGTCGCATGAGGCATCGCGGAACTGAGCACCGCGGCACGGAAAAACGGATCGTTCAAATTCGCGACGGCCAGGTCGCCCAATGCGCTGGCCGCGCGCGGATCGTTCCAATCGCCCAGGCTCAGCGCCAACTGGTAGCGCACCGTGTCATCCGGATCGTGAGTCAGTTTCAGGGCGGCATCAGCAACTGCCGAAGACGTGGCCAGGAATTGCTCGGCCAGACGCAGTGCGTTGCGCCGCACGCCCGGATCGCTATCGGCCAGCGCGGCCGCGACAAGCTGCGGCTTGCTCGCATGAAGTCCATCCAGCGTCCAGAGGGCCTGCATGCGACAGACGGGAAGCTTTGCGTTGGCCACAAGCTCTTCCAGAACCGCAATAGCCGCCGGATCCTGGCGGCGCAACAGCTCGAGCTGGATCATGTCGCGAAGCGTGCCGTTGGGGGATTCCAGCAGCGCCGCCAACTGCGGCGTGGACTGGTCCACGAGATTTGGTACCAAACGTGGCGACTTGTCCTTGGGATAGATTCGATAGATTCGCCCCATGTCGGCTCCGGCGCGGAGATCGAGCACGGCCAGCCGGTCCGGCGGAATCCATTCGGGGTGCTCGATGACGAACCGATACATATCGACGACCCACAACGCGCCATCGGGCCCCGTCCGGGTTTGCACCGGCCGGCACCAGTTGTCGATCGATGCGAGGAATTCAGAATGTTGGTTATCCTCGGCGCGACGGCCGGTGAAGGTCGCGCCCGATCGCGTGAGGATCAAGCGCATCACCATGTCGTGAACCGGCTCGCAGATGAAGGCGTTGCCGGTGAATTCGGGGCCGAGCAGATCGTCGCGATAAATGCACGGGCCGCAGGCCGACGTGGTACGCCCGGCACTTTGCGGTTCATTGAAGCGCGTCATGATGCGGCTGGCCGGGTAGAGCTGGTTCACGTCGTATCCGCGCGGGACCTGCACCATGCTGCGGGGCGAGGTCACATACGGATTGCGGCGGAGATACTGCTCGGGCAGCGGGTAGTGCCACAGCAGATTTGAATTGTCGTTGCCAAACCAGTCGCCCCAGTCATCCCGCACGCGGCAGTATTGCGTGCGTCCCGCGGCGGGCTCCAGCTCGCCAGTGTCCGGATGCATGCGAAAATCACGATTGCCCAGATCGATTGTTGCGCCGTTGGCGACGACGTGAATCGGTCCGTTGCCAAGGCTGCTGGCGCCATAGACCCAGTTGTCCAGGCCCAAGGTCGGCCCGTTGACCAGCCACTGTTTGTTTTCAGGGCCGAAGCCGGTGAAAAGCTTTTTCACAACATCGGCTTTGCCGGTGTGCTTGGTATCCTCGGCATACAGAACATCGGGTGCCGCACAGATCAGGACGCCCTTGCCCCAGGCCATGATGCCATCGGGCATGCGCAGGTGATCGAGGAAGACGGTGGATTTGTCATAGTGGCCATCATGTCTGGAGGATTCGAGGACGACGATGCGGCCGCCGACGGTGCCATTCTCGTGCAACCCGGTCGGATAGTCGCACATTTCCACGACCCAGAGCTTGCCGTCGGGCCCCCAGTCGATTGCGACGGGGGATTGGATCAGCGGCTCGGAAGCCACGAGTTCGACCTTCAGGTCGCTGCGCGTGCGGAAGGTTTTGACAGCGTCGGATGGAGATGTGGGAAGCGGAAAATCGTCGAGAGATTTTGCCGAGCGAAAGTCCGCTGGGAGAAGCTGGCGCACGGTGCGGAGAATGTCATTTTCCGTGCCGGGCGAGAGGCGGGCCGGACGGGCATAGTAGGTCAGCGAATCCTGCGCTTCGTAGCCGCCCTCCTTGAGGATGCGCTTGGAAGGAATGTAGCAATGCACGTCATTGGAATAAGCGGCCACCCACAGGCGCCTGGGATCAAAATCCATTTTCAGGTGCAGGTTGTAATCGACCACCACCTCGTCGGCCAGATAGACCATCGCCAGTTGATTGCCGAACGTCCAGGTTTCGATCGGATAGGGGAACGTGGCCGGCAAGGCTTTGCCGCTGTTCAGGATGGCCAATTGAATGCGCGCGTTGCTGCCGACCGCGTCGGAACGCTTGGCCAGGTCCTCCCACTGCTGCTTTGAAGGCGGAGGATCGTAAAAGACCGGGATCTGCTTGTAAGCAATCTCCAACGGCTGATCGAGCGGAATGGCGGGCTTTTGCAGGAGGCGATCCACTTCAGTCGCGATTTCGCGGCCGTGATCCTGGGCCAGTTGGAGTGTTCCCCGGGGTGAAGGATTGGCATCGCCCGCGCAGCCGAGCATGACCATCGCGACGGCGCTCGGGTGCCGCTGCTCGATGTATTGCTGGGCATAACCGATCCAGTCGCCACAGATTTTATTGAAGGTGCTTTCGAGCGTGGTGCCGTGGCACGCATAATCCACCGCGACGGCGCGAAGCGTTCCATCCGGCGCGGTAACCGAGAGCATCGGCATGACATGCTCAACCGGGCCGCCCTTGGTCCGGCGGTTGGCCGCAAAGGCAGCCGAGCCCTGTGCCCAGGCCAGGTGCGATGGCTTGCGATCGGCGATGGCCGCGAGGCACACTTTCTCCAGGTTGTTCAGCAATTCGCCCGTATAGCGATCGATCCTCCCCATCTGGTCCGCAGGGAGCGGCTTGCCGAACATGTTGGCGACCGAACTTGCCAGGCCCGGTGCGCAATGCGTGTGGCTCGAGCAGACCACCAGGCGCTCGCGCGGTACCTTCGCGCTCTTCGCGAGCCGCGCGGACAATTGATTGATCAGTTCCGCCTGTACTGCGCCGCTGTCAACGGTTACCAGCAGCGCCAGGTGATTGCTGTCTCCAACGGCAAGGGCCTTGGCCCAGATGTGTTGCTCGATGCCTTCGGATTCGGTCTTTCGGGCGGCATAACCCCACAGCCGAATCGGATAGGAGGGCGTGATGTCAATCTTCGACACGCCCACGTCGTAAAGCGTTTGCGGTGCCGCTGCAGTCGTCCAAGGTACAAATAAGCAGAGAATACCAAAGACCAAGGCCGATCGACCACAGCGCATGTTCACTCCGGTTTTCAGTTCAATATAATCCGTACCCATGTGCGGCCGCTATACCATCCGCCGACTCGACGGCGTTCGTGCTTATCTCGATAACCTGACGCCGATGTTTGAAGAGTTCAGCGAGCTGCGGCCGCGGTATAACGTCGCGCCGTCGCAGCATGTGCCGATCATTTGCATGAGTCACGACGGGCATCTGAAGGCCACGACCGCGGCCTGGGGATTGATTCCGTGCTGGTCGAAGGAGATGCCCAAGACCAAGCCAATCAATTGCCGGTGCGAGACGGTGGCGACGAGCGGGATGTTCCGCCAGCCTTTCGCGAAGCGAAGATGTTTGATGCCGGCGGATGGGTTTTATGAGTGGCAAGGCGCCAAGCCGCCCAAGCAGCCGTTCTTCATCCACAAGCTCGACGATGAGCCGTTCTGCTTTGCAGGAATATGGGAACGGTGGAAGGCGCCGGATGCGGATGAGCCGATCGAAACCTGTTCGCTGATTACGACGACGCCCAATGCGGTGATGAAGCCGATTCACAATCGGATGCCGGTCATTTTGCACAAGAAGGATCTGGCGCGCTGGCTGGATCCGAAGACAACGCCCGATGAAGCGATGGCGCTGCTCAAGCCCTACGACGGGCCGCTCGAGGCTTATCCCGTCAGCACGCAGGTGAACAAGCCGGCGAATGACAAGCCGGAATTGGTGAAGCGGGAAGAGTAGCTAACCCGTCCGCCCGGTCAGGCTCGCTGCAGCGGCTAGCAGATCGCGCGGATCGACTGGCTTGGACAGGTGAACCTGATATCCCGCGAGCTGCGCCTTACGCGCGTCGGCCTTGTGGGCGAAGGCGGTTAAGGCGATGGCGGGAAGCGTTTGGGCCGTGTGACCGGCGGCGTGGACTTGTCCGATGAGGTCATAGCCGTCCTCTTCGGGCATGGCGATGTCGCTGATGAGCAGATGGGGGCGGACTTTCTCGATGGCCTGGCGCGCTTCCTTCGCGGAAGCGGCGACCGTGACCAACGCCCCCGCATCGGTCAGCAGCTTACTTAAGACCCGGCGAGCATCCGGTTCGTCGTCCACGACCACAATCCGCAGCCCCTCCAGACGTACCGTCGTTGCGCCGCCATTTAATTCACCCGCAACGTCGCCCCTCAGATATGCCGCGTTGCTGGCGACGCCAGCTTCGTCGCTTGGCGCGCCCTGAACGGCAGCGACCGGAAGCAGAACAGTAAACGTGGCTCCGTGTCCCTCGCCGGGGCTTTGGGCGCGGACCGTCCCGCCATGCATTTCGACAAGCTGCTTGACAATCGAAAGACCCAGTCCCAAACCCCCGAACCGCCGGCGCGTCGTGCTGTCGGCCTGGCGGAAGCGGTCGAACACGTGAGGCAAAAACGTCGGCGATATACCCTGCCCCGTGTCACTGACTGAGAGGCGCGCCATCGAACCCTCGCGCGCAAGTTCGACCGTTACGCTTCCCCCTTCTGGCGTAAATTTGATGGCATTACTGAGCAGATTCCAGACGACCTGTTGCAGGCGGGCCTGATCGCATGTGCCGGGGCTGGCCAAGGGATCGACGCGCATCTCGATCCGGATTCGCTTCGCATCCGCGGTGGGCAGCACTGCATCCACTGCCGACTCGATGACAGCCGCCAGCTCGCAACGGGTGATGTTCAGCCGCAGCGTGCCGGAGACAATTCGCGAAACATCCAGGACATCTTCGATGAGCCGAACCTGCGCTTTGGCATTTCGATCGATGACCTCCAGACCTTCATGAAGATCCTGTTCGTTGCACCCGTCGGCCCGCAGGATGCTAACCCAGCCGACGATCGCGTTGAGCGGCGTCCGCAACTCGTGGCTCAAGGTCGCCAGGAACAGGTCCTTGGATCGGTTAGCCGCCTCGGCCTCCATCCGAAGGGCCTGTTCATTCATCAGGTGCGCCTCGATCTCGGCCTCGAATCGACGACGATCGGTAATGTCGCGGGCAATTTTGGAGGCACCGATGACCTCGCCGTGGCGATTTCTGATTGGCGAGACGGTCAGCGAAATCTCGACCGTGCTCCCGTCCCGGCGTCGGCGGACCGTCTCAAAGTTATCGATGCGGTCACCGCGGCCGATGCGCTCGAGAACCTGGGTTTCTTCGTCCAGCCGATCGGGCGGGATCACGATCGTGATCGACTTGCCGATTGCTTCTTCTGCTGTGTAGCCGAACAGGCGCTCTGCGCCGCGATTCCATGCGGTGATGATGCCATGGAGGTCCTTGGCTACGATCGCGTCCTCGGAGGAATTGACGATCTCGGCAAGACGGGCCTGGACTCGCTCGGCGGTGCGTCGATCAGTGATGTCGTGGAACACCATTACGACGCCGAGGATGTCGCCGGCCTCGTCCCGAATCGGAGCGGCGCTGTCGTCGATGGGTCGCTCAGTTCCATCCTTTGCGATCAATACCGTGTGGTTGGCCAGGCCAACGACGTTGCCCATGCGGATCGCTTTGGTGACCGGGCTTTCGACCAGGTTTCGCGTGTCTTCGTTGACGATGTGGAAAACTTCGTGCAGCGGGCGGCCCTGAGCCTCGCGCAAGTTCCATCCCGTCAGGCGCTCGGCCGTCGGATTCATGAAGGTGACGCGTGCGTCGTAGTCGGTGGTGATGACCGCATCGCCGATGCTGGAGAGCGCGGTGGCAAGCCATTGGCGATGTCGGGCAGCCTCAATTTCAGCGGCCTGCCGCCCGACCACGTCCTCGAAGGTCAACAGAATGGCACTTGGCTCTTTGCTGTCGCTGTCTCCATCGCGTACGTAGCGCGCATTTATTGTCATCGCGCGCCGGCCAGTTCCTGGGACTTCGAGATTGACTGGATAATCGCGGGCCGCGCCCTCGGCGGGGAGGATTTCCTGCAAGAGTCGGCGAATCGCCGTTGCATTCAATCCGTCGGCCAGTTCGTAGATGAGACGACCCTGCGCATGTTCAGGGGTGAGTTTGAATTCCCGATAAAACGCATCGCTTGCCTGCTTGACGCGCAGATCGCCATCGAGCACGAGCAAGGGCTCCCGTACAACGGCCACCATGGAATCAATGAAATCCCAACCGTCCTTAGATCGCATATCTCCCATCGACCAATTTCCTGACCAAGGGGTCCTTGTCTACGCCTGGTTTTAATTGACAAATTCGGGCAGGCCCGCACCTATATCGGCTCACCGAAAAGATTTGGCAGCTGTATCTGCTGCTGTTCTCAGGTGCTCCAATCGGGCCTGAAATATAGCGCAAAAAAAGTGGCAACTCAACTGCTCAGATATCCACAGCCGAGCTCGCTAACGAAATACCGATGGCACATAGCGCGCCATCAATTATTCAAGCAGCACGGCGTCGGTCCATAGCAGGGGGAGCCGCAAACGAACTCCCGTTTGCGTCTTTTCGAGATGGACATCGACGCCTTCAGTGCTCACGGCCCGGCGAACTGGATGATCGAGCCGGAGATCGATCACCAGCGACTGGATCGGCTGATAAGTGTAATTGGCCAGCAGCAGGACAGAGCCGGCGCTCCCCGAGAGCAGGCTGGTCTCAACCACCGGATGATCACATTGCGCGATCGGTGTGACGTGACCGACATCCAGCGCGAATTGGATCAGCCGGCGCGGTGGCTCGGGCCACTTCTCCTCCAAAGTCGTCGGCCTGAAGCCCGCGCCTTGTCCATAAGCGAGCATCGGCAGAAAGCCAAGCGCGATGACCTTGCCGCGACCATGATTCACGATCGTCCCCGCTGGTGAAGAATCGGCAAAACGAGCGATCGGTTCAATTCCGTTCGACCGCAATGGCAGCATGCCTCCGAGAACCGGTGACTCAAATGATTCCTGCGCACCGGGCAGATGCACTCGCGCGGTGGTCAGCGGGCGCAGAGTGGGCAGGTCAGTCCGTTCGTTGTAAGCATGCGATTCCATCTTGAGGCGCGCCGCCCCGTCGGCTGGCCAAACATCCGCTGCGAAAGCAGGCAGGTGCGGTTCGTAGAACTCATCGCGTGTCGCCGCGCCGGCAGACATATAAAGTACGCCGCCATCCCGCACCCATTGATCGATCTTTGCCGAGGAGGCGCGCGTCAGGCAGGCATCGGTCAGGAACAGAACCTTGTAGTCCTTGAGCCAGCCAGCTTCGATCTGCCCTTCGCGGAGAAAGTCAGGCTGCACGTGCAAGTGGCGCAGCGCATGCCACAAAAGGCGCTTCTCGACAAAGGCGGCGGCGTTGTCGCTGTGCCAGATGTCGTGACTGACCGAATAGACGATCGCCACCGGATCGCGCACGGGCTGAGCCGAGTCCAGCACCGGCTCCGCCTTTTCCAGCATGCGACCGACTTTGGCGATGCCGACGCATTCGCTGCGCAGATCGGACCAGTAATTCTCCGTGCCAATGTAGGTCGGCCCAAAGGTCCAGAAGAATAGCGACTTGGTCCCCTGGCCGATCGCAGAGTAAGCCTTGAGGCGCAGGTAATTGTCGTCGCTGACGGTGATGAGGCCGCGCTGGAGAATGGGCTGACCGGCCGGCGCCTCGGCACGGGCCGAGCGGCAGATGGCGTTGAAATATTCGAATGATTGCGCGCCGGTCCAGGTGTAATCCCGGCCGTACATGTGATTCAGGCCGAGCCAATCCTCGGCCGAAAGCTGATCCACCGAATGCTGCGCGCCCAGCTCGAACAGATCGAGCATTCGATAGCTCATGCCGATGTGCGGCGGGCCCCATGCGTAGAAAAATCCGTGATCGCTGGGGAGCGTCTCGACCTGCATGCCGGGAATGGAAGCGTGGATCAGGTCTGTCCCGTGACGCAACTGATGCGCGGACCACCATTGGCCGAACTTGGCGGCGTAATACATCAGCCGGCGCGTCGGAAGGTCTGCTGCACGCGGGAGCGTCTTTTCGAACATCGCTTTGGCTGGGTATTGCACCTGGGCGATGGGCGAGCCGAGTTGATCGTCGCCGACGCCATGGCTGTGCAGATAATCGCGAAAGTCGGAATTGAGCGCATCGGGATCGGTGTTACGAAAATCGAGGGTCTGGACCTCATCGGAAAGAACATAATGCGCCGGCGCAGTCGGATCGGTCGCGGCTGGCGAGGATTTTCGACCGCCAATTGTTTTGGCCCAAGCCTCGTCCATCGCCTTGGTCGATGGGTTGTAATTCCAGGTCGTGGCGTAGGTGCGAATGCCCTCCTTTTGCAGCAATTGCGCATCATATCCACCGATAATATTAAAACCAAGCAGTTTGAGTGTCTCGACTTCCTGCCGGGCCAGGCCAGGGTCATAGTGGCCCCACAGCGCTGTGACGAAGGTGAAGGAATGAAGTTGCACAGGCTTCCCGCCCGTCGCGGCCTTCGCCCAGGCCAAGTGGCGGGCCGCCATTTGGGAGCCGGTCTCGAATTCGGCCGAGTTCTGACGGAGTGGCGTGGGAAGCAGGAAAGCGATCGTGTCTGATTCGCTGGATTCGGAAAACGAATGGACGACCGCCTTCTCCGAGGGTGCATCCGCCAGCTCCACGCTGAGTCTGCACCCACGAATCGGCTTGCGCTGATCCTTCATTGAAACCGTTACGCGCATGGCAGGCCACTCAGCGATTCCGCCTGAACGGTCCAGTCGCCCGTGCAGCGGCCATTTGCTGACGTCCAGCCATTCGCTCCACTGGCCGGCCTGCGCTCGGATCGTCGCTGTCGGGAGATACCACGGATCGTTGTGGATGAACCCGCCGACTTTAAGCTGCACTTCGCCCGCCGACGGCTCCAAGACCTTGAAGCGCGCGAACACCGCCGACGCGCGGGTATTGCCGCTCGTGGCTAATGCAAGGATCAGGAGCAAAATGATCTGAAAGCCGGTTGTCGTCCTGCCGTGGCGCATCTCATTCCTCTTTTCACGTCTCGATCAGACATACACCGCTGGCGGGAAGATGTCGGCCTCTATCGAGCATTGCGGGATTTGAATCATGCGTCCGATTTCGCTTTTCGAAAATGCCAGACTTTGATCACACGCCTTTTTATCCAAATGATTGGAAGGATCAGTGAGAACGACGCCATCCAGAACGGATCGACGCAATAAATCAGACCGTTGTGGTAAAGAGGATAAGCGACATGCGGCCAACCGCCGATTGGCGGCTCAAGCTGCACTTCCCAGCCCAACGCCGACAGAAAAAGGATCGCTGCTCCGGCGACTAGTGAGATCACGGTTAGGACATCGAATATCTTGAACGGTAGTCTCGCTCGCCTGGGCGGCGTCGAATAATCGAGCATCGGGCGTGCTTCATCCATATGCTGGTTTTACGGCGGTGATTCCTGGAAAGTAACGCCTTGTGAGACCAGATTAGTTGTCGATGATTGGGAGCCATTGTGTTTTTGATCCCGCGCCATTCGGAGCTTCCGACCCTTGGCCGCGAGCCCTTGAGTTTTCTGGCGCGCTATCGTTATTCGCTGGTGGTTCTGATCATCGGGGCCGTGCTGGACGCGTTGACGACTTATGCGAACGTCAAACAATTTGGGCCTGGTGTGGAGACGCATCCGGTCCAGCGGATTTTTTTCGAGATGTTTGGTGCGCCGGTCGGGGTGCCGCTCGCGAAGGCGCTTCAATTTGACTTCGTGATCTTTGTCGCAGCCTGGTGGCGCCCGTGGACGCGATGGGTGCTGATTCTTTGCGGGCTACTCTACGCCGCCGCGGCTATGAGCAATCACTTCCATTGGCTGTGAATTTTTCGGCGCACACAAAATGGCAAAAATATGCCCTCGGCCGCATCGCAATATATAATGCGGCCGTTCGATGGGCGTCTTTTGCGGTGAAATCCACAGGAAAGGAATTGAATATGAAAGCTCCTTCGATCTGGAAAGAGTTCAAGGCGTTTGCGTTCAAAGGAAACATGATCGACCTGGCGGTGGCGGTGGTGATCGGCGCCGCGTTTGGCACGGTCATCAAGTCGATTGTGGACAACATCATCATGCCGCTGGTGGCGTATGTGACGCCGAGGATGACTTACACCGAGTGGCATCTTGGGCGAGTGCTGATCGGAAAATTCCTGGGCGATTTGCTGAACTTTCTGATCGTCGCGTTCGCGGTGTTCGTGACGATCGTGAAGTTGCTGGGATCGATGATGAAGAAGTTTGAGGATCAGCCCGCCGAGCCGGCGACGAAGGATTGCCCTTTCTGTCTTTCGACGATTCCGTATCGAGCAAAGAAATGCGCGCATTGCACCGCCGATTTGCCTGGGGAAGATGTGCCCACGCCAGCGACGGTTTGAGAGGAAATTTGACGTCCAGAAGAGGCGGCCGGAGTATTGACGTATCAACTGCCGAGCTTTAGCCGCGACGCGCTAGCGGAGCGCTTTCTGCGGGCGCTGAGGGAAAGCGCTCCGCTTCGCGTCGCGGCTAACCTCGGCAGGGTGCGATGCTCGCTTCAGAATGGTGCACTACGCGTTTTGCGACGCGAGCAAAATCGCGTAGAATTTAGGTTAACTCCAACCAGGGACGGTCGGTGGAAAATACGTTGCCGGATAGCGCGGGGCAGGGATCGCGGGAATATCGGGTCGAGCTGGACATTTACAACGGTCCGCTCGATTTGCTGCTGTACCTCATCAAGCGCGATGAGCTGGACATCTACGACATCCCGATTTCGCGCATCACCGAATCCTATTTGCAATACGTGCAGATGCTCCGCGAGATGAAGGATGGCGCCGGCTTCGATATCAACCTTGCCGGCGAGTTCCTGGTGATGGCGGCGACATTAATGGAAATTAAGTCAGCAATGCTGCTGCCCAAGGCCCCGCAGGTGGAGCGCGAAGGCGGGAGCGCCACTGCCGATTTGACCGATCCTCGAGCCGAGCTGGTCCAGCAGCTTCTTGAATACAAGCGGTTCAAAGACACGGCTCATCTGCTGGAACACAAACAGCGCGAGCATGAAAGCCGATTCGCGCGGTTCCCCGCCCTGCGCGGAGAGCAGGCGGATGAGCCGCCGCCGCTCGATTTAGATGAGGTGCAGATTTGGGATCTGCTGACCGCATTCGATCGGCTCATGAAGGAAGTGGGCACGCGCAAGCCGCGCTATCACGAGGTCATCTATGACGACACGCCGATCGATCTTCACGCGGCCGATATCGAGGATCGCCTCAAGCGCGAAAGCAAGCTGACGCTTCGGCAATTGATCATCGGGCGCAAGAGTAGAAGCGAGATGATCGGCGTGTTCCTGGCGCTGCTGGAGCTGATCCGCCAGAAGAAGATTCTCGTGGAGCAGCCCGAGGCCAATGACGAGCTGGATATCGTTCCCGCCCCCCCGGAACATCGGCAGAGCTACGAGTTGGCATCGATGAATCTGGCTCCTGAGAGCACCGCAACCGAACAACCTGCGGAAGAACATATGGCCGAAGCCGCAGCGCCTTCGGAAACAACTACGCAGTCATGAGATCATGGCACTTCAAGAAAAACTAAAATCGCTTGGCATTGAACTGCAGCCAGTATCCGGACCGTTTGGCGCTTATGTACCGGCCAAGCGCGTCGGCAATCTGATCTACGTGGCCGGCCAGCTTCCCATGAAAGATGGCAAGCTTGTGGCAACGGGCCAAGTGCCTTCGCGTTGCTCGATCGATCAGGCGCGACTTGCCGCGCGGCAATGCGTTTTCAACGCCCTGTCAGCGGTCCTGGCCATCGAAGGAAATTTGAATGGACTGGAAGGGGTCGTGCGCGTCGGAGCGTTTGTCAATTCCGACACCAGTTTCACCGAGCAGCCTAAGGTGGCCAATGGCGCCAGTGAGCTGCTGCTCGAGCTGTTTGGTGACAGCGGAAAACACGTGCGTGCCGCCGTGGGCGTCAACACGCTTCCCCTGGACACCGCAGTTGAGATCGAATTCATCTTCCAAACCCGATGATGATCTTACGGACTGACACGTTTAGCGGGCGGGCTTGCCCGCCGTTGTGCGCCGCCATTTAAGTGCAGAGTGCCTATCATTTCCTTGGGCTGATTGAACACTGCTCCATCCACGATGATCCGAACCACCACCATTTTTGATGTTCCCCGCATTCAGGAGATCATCAACAGCCACGCCGAGCTGGGGAAAATGCTTTTTAAAAGCTACGCGCAGCTCTACGAAGACCTGCGTGATTTTGGCGTGTGCGAGCGCGACGGGCAGATCGTCGGCTGCGTTGCCCTGACCGTAATCTGGGCCGACCTGGCGGAAGTGCGCTCGCTGGCGGTGGACAATCGCTTTCGCGGCCAGGGCATCGGGCGTGAATTAGTGGAATGGGCCGTGGAAGAAGCGCGACGACTAAGGGTACCAAGGCTAATGTCGCTCACCTATGAGCAGGCATTTTTCGAGAAGCTGGGATTCTCGGTGGTTCCCAAGGAGACGCTGCCGCTCAAGGTGTGGAGCGATTGCGTGCGTTGCCCGAAGCGCGATGGCTGCGATGAGATTGCGATGGTGCGTGTGCTGCCGGATGTGGCTGCCAGCAACCAGCCCCCCGCCCCGCCGACTCCGCGCGGCGTGAGCATTCCTGTGCTGGAATCGCTGGAAGAGTAAAACTTCGTCGAACATGCCTGCGCTATGGATTTTATCGGACCTTAGCAAGAATCCGTAAACTGCATTGCCGGCCTCAATTTTCCCACTTTCACTTCCGCCACGACATTTCGGAATCAAATTGATAATTCCGCCGTTCGCGCATCGCAGAACCCGGCGATACGATCCGCCAAAATCCCATCTTCAAAAGAGAGCGGTGTAGCGCGGTGGAAGGCATTTCGATCGAAGAAACTTCAGAGCTTGCAAGAATCCTGGTCGTGGAAGACGACCGGGCCAGCCGCATGGCCATGCTGGCGCTGCTGCGCATGTCAGGATTCGAAGCGTTGCCGGCTGCGAGTGTCGCGGAGGGAATGGGACTGCTGGCGCAGAATCCAAATTGCATCATTCTTGATTTGATGCTGCCGGATGGGAACGGCGCGGAGATTCTGGCCCATATTCGAAGCAATCAGCTTCCGATGCGAATCGTGGTGACGACCGGCGCCATCGAATGGCAGAAGATGCTCAAAGCGTCTCCGGCGCCACCGGATTTGATTCTTCAGAAGCCGGTGGATTTCAAGGAAATAGTTCGGTGGCTGGAGCGCCACTGCCGGAACGATTCCTCATCCGCCGGGGCATGATCTGCATAGTCAATCGATCGGTTTGCGACCGCTTTAATTCATATCTTCAATTAGTGGCCTTGTAACAGCGACAACACGCTCTGCGGCGTCGAGTTGGCCGTGGCCAGAACGCTGGTACCGGCCGAGACGAGGATCTGGGCGCGAGTCATGTTGGCCGTTTCCTGGGCAAAGTTGGCATCCTCAATCGAGCTTTCACTGGACGTCACGTTCTGAATCGCGACGTTCAGCGAATTCATGTTAGTTTCGAGCGTGTTCTTCTGGAACGCGCCGAGCCGACCGGCCATGACGCTAATCTGTGTAATCGCTTCGTCAATGATCTGCGAGGCTGTCGCTGCTTTACCGCCAACCAGGCTTGATGCGCCTCCGGTAATCGTGTCGCTGAGGAAACCGAGCGAAGAATCACCCAAATGGCTGGCGGCCACGGATTGAATTCCGATGCTCACCTGCTCATTGGACGAGACCGACGCGCCAAGCTGGAACATGGCTCCGCCGCCGGTGATGGTGAAGGCGGTGTTGCCCGCGCCGAATTTCTGGCTGAGCGTCATGTCCATATCCAGCGCGCCGGTGTTGACCGACAGGTTCAGGCCGTCGCCGACCACCTGGGTGCCGTTGACCGTCGCGACCGCGTCGCGACCGACGGCTCGTTCAATTTGCGCACCGCTTGCATCGACGGTGCCGAACGTGCCCTTCAGCGCAACCACAGAAACGAAGTTCTTGGATCCGTAGCCGGAGCTGTGGAACGTGATGCCGCTGGTGACATTGCCAGGCGTGTTCATCGAGGCAGTAACGCCCGTGCTGTCATTAAGACTGTTGATGGCAAACGCGATCGCGGAGACTGAAGTTCCGCTGGTGAAGCTGAGGGTCTGGACGCCTTCATTGCCCGTGATCTGGAGCGTGACGGAACTGGTGATGGCACTGCTCTTAAATTGCAAACCGGCGGTTTGAGCGCTGGTGATCACGTTGATCTTCACCGGCATGGTCGGCTGGGTGCCGAAATTGGCTTGGTGAATGCCCAGGGAACTGATTTGAGTGCTATTCACGCCGCTCGTCAGGTAATCGAGATTACCATTGATGAGCTGAAGACCGGCAAAGGTCGTGCTGTTGGCAATGCGGGTGATGCTTTCGACCGAGGAATCGAGCTGCAACTGGTTGGCCGCGATTTCCGCCGGCGACATCGCGCCGCTGTTGGCCGCCTGCACTGTGAGCTGCTTCATGTTGATCAGCAGCGACGAGATTTCGTTCAGCGCGCCTTCGGCAGTCGAGATGACGTTGTTGGCCTGCTGTGAGTTGCTGACGGCGGAATTGAGGCCGGCGATTTCGCTTTTGAGCGACTCGCTTGCGATCAGCCCCGCCGGGTCATCGGCGCCGCTGTTGATGCGAAGGCCGGTGGAGAGGCGTTGCAGGGTGTTGCTCAACGTCTGCTGCGATCGCGCCAGCCCGAGCTGCGCGGTGAGCGAGGAGACGTTGGTATTGATACGCGACATGACAATCCTCCATGATTGTTTCGCCCGGTTTCTGGCCCGATCGACCAGCGTTCAACGACCCGGACGTTGCCCCACTTCCAGGGGCGTGCGACTTTCGTAGCGAATCGCGGAACCGGCACAAAGCAATCCGGTTGTCACGATTCGGCGTCGTCCGCCGAGCTGGCCTTCCAACGGCCGCGGCGGACCAACGCCTACTTCTTCTCTTCCTTGGGTTGCTGTGGATTCTTCGGTGGCGTGACCTTTCCAAGACCCGAAAGGTCCTCGGGTTTCACCTGCGCCGCCGCGCGATTTTCGCGGCGGATCGCGTCATAAACTTCCTTGCGATGGACGCTGATCTCTTTTGGAGCGTTGATCCCGAGGCGAACCTTGTCGCCGCGAATATCCACGACGGTGACTTCAATATTGTCACCGATCATGATCGTCTCATCGCGCTGCCTGGACAGTACCAACATGACTGGCTCCTTCCTGGGTGACTCTGGACGCGTCGCCGGGAGTTTCGTCTTCGAAATCGCCCGTCATCGACGCAGTCCGAACGCCGCGACATCCATGCCGCGACGCGCCGCAGCCAAAGGGCTTTGGCGCCTAAACCCGCTGCGGTCGATCAGGCCGACTTGGCCAGTGGCACGTCCGCCGCGAGCCGCAGGAGCGGTTGTCGCGTCGTCCACTTCTTTTCCGTCAACACCACCTGCATACCCAGGCGTGTTTCGGCATTAACCGCAATGGGACCCAGGAGGTTTCCTGTGAGCCATTCGCCAACCTTGTTGCAAATCACAAAAATTTGAAGCGACTGCTCGTTTTCCAGTCGAATTTCCTGGCGCTGCTCTTCGCGAAGCGCGACGCCGTATTCGCGGAAAAAGATCGTCGGGTCGGCAACGATGAACGCGACGTTCGGATCGTCCACCGACTGAAGCCAGAAGAAGTAGTTTTCCGTTCCGGTTTGAACGAGCGCGAAGCGCGTGTGCTGAGGGAATCCCAGCATCCCGGATGGGAAAGTCATGATGCGATCGTCATCGACGTTAACGATTCCGAAACGCGTGGTCTGGATCTCCATCGGAACTCCATTTCTCTCGCGACCTGTCCCGGCCGCGGTCTTGCCCGCGTACTCCGCCGCGGGGTTTTTACACAACTCGTTCGCGAACTCCGCCGCGAACACAACATTTTTTTATATTCCCGCCGCGGCCTGGCCGCTCGCGGTCCGCACGCAGTTTTCGCCTGTTTCACCGGCAACTTCTGCCGGCCCGTGGCGTTTTCTGCGTAAATACTACACTTACACTATACGCAGCACACATCATAGCAAGGACCGTGCCACTACCGGAGAAAATCCAGCAGCGACTGATTCAGGCTTTTGCCGCTGGCCATGAGTGTGGCCTGCAGCGATGTCTGAAGCGTCTGAAATTTCGAGGCCGCCGACGCGAAGTCGGTATCGGTCAACTGCGAAAGCAGCGACTGCGTGGCCGTGTTTTCGTTCTGCATTTCTGATTGCCTGGACTGCATCTCCTGGACCTGCGCGCCCACCTGGCCATGGATACCAATCACGCGATTCTGATCGGCTGTGAGTCCCTCGGCCGCATTGGTGATGCCGGTCGTGTCGCCGCTGTGGAGCGAGTTAATCAGGTCGTTCAAATGCGAGAAGATCCCATCGGCGGTGACGGGATTCGCGTCGCTGCCAGTGATCGTGTTACCGACGGCGGGCGTCGTTAGACCCAAATCGGCGGCGGCGGTTGAATTATTGATCTGCGTCACCGTCAGCGTTCCAGCTCCACCGGCCGAATCGGTCAGCACGATGCTGTTGCCGGTGGTTGAGAAGGAGGCATTCACGCCCACGCCGCCGGATGCGGTATTGATATCGTTGATCACATCCTGAATGGTCTTAGCGCCGGCCAATGCAACATTGAAGCTGGTTCCATCAGTTCGCGTGATCTGAAAATCTCCGCCGCTGGTGGCGATGTTCACACCCTTCCCATCATTCAATTGCGAGAGCGGTGTCGTCGGGCTGAAGCTTCGCAAGCCCAGGTCGGCGGCGGTGGTCCCGCCATTTTCCGCGATGGTCAACTGCGAGCCCTGCGTCGGATTGAGGATGTCGATCCCAGTGCCGGCGGCGTTAATCTCCGCCTTAACGGAAGTCCCCGAACCGTTGATGGCATTGAGCAGATCCTGGACGTTGGTCGCGGAGCCGAAGGTGACGACAGCGCTTTGCGAGCCGTTGGTGATTTTAAGGCCGTGAGTCGTATCAATTCCGGCCCCGCCATTGAGCGCTGTGATGGGCGTCAATGGTGTGACGCGTGGTTGCGTTGAAGAGCCGACCAGCGGATTACCCGCTCCCGATCCGCCCGGATCGAGGATGCCCAGGTCGGCGGCGGTTGTTCCGGTTTTATCCTGCACGCTGATGTTGTCGCCGGCAGCGCCGGTGAGAGTTAATCCTTGACCGGTAATCGATGCCGTGATTCCGCCGACGCCGGCTGCATTGATGGCATTCACCACGTCGCCGATGGTGTCGGCGCCGGAAAGATCGATTGTCTTCGTGACGGTGCCGTTGCTCAACACGATTGAGCCGGGCTGCACACCCGTGTTGGTGGCTCCGCCTAAATCAGAAATGCGCGTCAGTGCTGTCAGGTTTGGTGACAGATTCACACTTCCCTGCACCCTGCTCGAGACGGCGCCGAAGACCTGTGAGCCATCGACCATGAAGGCCAAATTGGTGCTCGGGTCGTCGGTGTTGGTCAAAACAGTTGACGATCCGACGAATTGCACGCCACCCGGCGTCGAGACGAAGGGTTGGGCGTTGGATTTGTCGCCACCGAAAATGTAGCTGCCATTGAATTGCGTGTTGGCGATCGACAGCGCCTGGTGATAGATCGTTTTCACCACTTCAGCATTGGCCTGCCGTTGCTGCTGGGTCACATCGGAGCCAACGCTGCTCGATGCGATGTTCTGTGCCTGCTGGAGAAGATCGGTCAGATTGCCCAGCGTCGAGTCCACCTCGCTAAGCTGACTTTGCCCGGTCTGAAGATTGATCAGGTACCCCTGCCGAAGGTCAAGCGTCTTTTGAAGCTGGATCGCGACGGCAGCGTTGCTGGGATTGTCGCTGGGCGCATTGATGGCTTTGCCCGTCGAAAGCTGCTCTTCGACAGCAAGGAGCTGCGCCTGCGTGCTGTCAACCTGCGATGCGGTGATCCGCCCTGAAAGCAGCAGACCCACCCGCGCAATTGGAATGGATTGGATGCTCATGGCTTCACAGGTTCCTCGTCAGGCCGAACTTCATACGCAAATCTTCTCCGGCTACATGTTGATCAATGTCTGCATCATCTGATCGATCGTGGTGATGAGCCGCGCTGCGCCCTGGAAAGCGCGCTGCTGCTGCATCAGGTTCACGGCTTCTTCATCCAGGCTGACGCCACTGGTTGAATCGTGCTGGGCGCTTAGTGCGCTGAGCACGGCACTGGATGCTTGTGTACTGGTCTTGGCGTCGGAAACCTGAGTGGCAATTCCATTGACAATCGATTGATAACTGTCATCCAGGCTGCTGCCGTTCATGCTGGCAATGGGACTCGATCCCAGTCCGGCAATGGCCAGGGCATTGGTGTTGTCGGCGGCATCGCCATTCTGTGCGGCCGCCAGCAATCCAGGCTGCGATTGCAGGGTTGTGTTGACGGCAATGTTGGAGGCATCGTTGCCGCTGAAGAACGTATTCATCCCCAATGCCGCCAGGACTCCACTGCTGTCCTGGCTGAAGGAGATTCCGCTTGCGCCATTGGCGGCAACGACGGTGAGCTTCCCGCCGCTGATCGTCGCATTGACTCCAGTAATCGCATTGAGACTGGCTGCGAGCGAAGTGAGCGTCGTGTCGTTGTTATTCAGGCCATCCAAGTCCACTTTCACGAGCGTGCTGGTTTCCTGGCCTGAAGCATTCTGCACATGCACGACAAAGCTGCCGTTGACCGGCTGAAATTTCAGCCCCGCGCCGGCGGTGTTAAGTACGGCGTTTACATCCGACACGCCATTTGTCCCGGCCGCGCTGGTAATCGGGCTGATGCCCTGACCCGACGCATGCAACTTGTTTAGCTCGAAAATCAGATTGCCGGCGAGTGTATTGGTCTGAGTGATGATGCTGTCGGCCTGGGCGCGCGTGGCGAGCAACCCGCCCAACTCGCCCGATGTTGCCGGCACAGGGCCGTTGTTCGACTTGAACACCAGCGATGGAACGGCTTTGCCATTGACTGTCGTAGTTTGAACCGCGATGCCCTGATTCTGCGTTCCAATCACCAGGGGCTCCGAGCCGACGTACACATTGATCGCACCGTTATCCTGGTGGACGGTATTGACGTTCAGGAGCTGCGACAATTGCTTCAGATCCGCATCGCGCTGGTCCATCAGATCATTGGGATGCCCATCACCACTTCCCTGCGAGACCACAATCTGACCGTTCAGATCGGCGATCTTCTGCGCAAGATTGTTTGCGTTTTGAGCATCACTGTTGATCTGGGCATCGATCTGGCTCTCGATGGAAGTCAACTGCGTGCTGGTGTCGTTGAATTGCTGGGTGAGTGAAATGCCATCCTGAATGACCACCTGCCGCTGGGCGATGTCCTGTGGCTGATTGGCCAGATGGGACCAGTCGTTGAAGAAGGTGCTCATCGCGCTGGAGATGTTTGTGGTTCCCAGAGCATTAAAGGTGCCTTCAATTTGCGAGAGCCATTGCTGGTTGGCAGTCGAGGCGCTGTTGTCACTGGTACTGGAGCGAATGCGCGCTTCGAGTGCATCATTGATCTGGCGTTGAACGGAAGTCAGGCTGATGCCAGTTCCGATCAGTTGGCCGCTGGATGTGATCTCGTCGGGGTTGGACGTGACGTTGGCAACTTGGCGCGTGTAATCGGCGTTGCCGGCATTGGCGATGTTGTTGCCGGTGACTTGCAGCGCCGCCTGTTGAACAGACAGCGCCGAGGAGCCGAGATTTAACGCGCCCATGAGCGACATGCGACTGCGACAACTCCTTTATCCAACCGCGTTCATGACGCCGATCCGTTCAGGCGCACGCGGAAGACCGGCCTTGGTATAAACGCCCGCTTTTCCGACCGCGCCAGCAAGCAAACGCATCGCCGTGTTCACGTGCCCAAGCACTGCGCCCGCGACTCGAGCCGCGATATAGGCGCGCCTTCGAACCTGTTCGACCAGCGGCTTGAGTTCATCCCGAAGATTCAAAAGCGATGGGCCTCGCTGTGGATGCAGCGCCGCCAGCTTCGAAAGCGGCGGCTCGCCTTCGAGGCGCGCGAGGCGGGCAATTTGCACGACCAGCATTCGCCTGCGTTTATCCAGCAATGCGATGCGGCCGCGGATTGCTTCATGCTCCACGCTCAGGCGCTCGATCGCTTTCAAATCGAACTTGTTCATCGCGGTCTGCTGCTGATCGAGCGATTCAACGAGCTTGCGATGCTCGGCCACGAGCATTTGCAGCACGCTTTCCAGATCCTGCACTTGCTTTGACATCGCTCACTCACTTCCGAATCGAATGCCGCGCGGTTGGCGCGAGCATCTGCAACGCGCGTTCGTGCTGCGGTTTCTTTGCGGTGACGGCCTTCTGCATCAGTGCCGCACCCAATGCGCCCGATCCATGCGGATGCTCAATGTGCTTGACGATCGAATTCACCAGCTTATTGCCGGTGGATTTGGACATGTGATCCGCGAGGCGCTGATCGAGCAGGCTTGAGAACATTTCCCCACCGCGACCTCCGTCAAACATCTCCGATTTGAACGGGCTCTCGCGCATCTGCTTGAGCATCGTTCCGTAGAACGTCTGCGCAACCAGGTGCTGCGACTGTTTCACCAGCGCATTGTGTTTTGGTGAGGGAGGCGCCGCGGAAGCGCGATTGTTTACCGTTGGCAGGGTCTTCAGTGAGGCGGGGTTGATATTCATAAGCGTCTCCGACGCGCGATGTCCGGCATCCAGCCGACTCGCAGGCATTAATCCTCTTCCTCAATCAACTTGGCGTGGAGTTTTCCGGTCTTGTAAAGCTCTTCGACGATGGTGATGCGGTCCTCCACGGGGACCTTGAGTTGCTCGAGGGCATTGACCAGATCCTGAAGCCGCGCGCCGCCCTGTCGGCTCGTATCCAGCGCGATGGAATCGCGGCTGGTCACAACCGGGGCCCGTGCCGAAGGCGTCGGCGGAGGATTCATCGTGGTGATGGTCAACCCTTTGTGACTGATCACGACCGGGCTGATTTCGACATCGCCGGTGACGATCAGAGTTCCGGTTCTTTTGTTGACCTGTACGCGCGCCTCGGTAGGCACGATCAACACCGGCAATTGCTGCACCCGGCTGATGAAGCTGTCGGGATGATCGCGCTCGGCCGGGGGAACGATCACCACCACTTCCTTTGCATCGACGGCCGCTGCCACCGGCATGCCATTCTGCCCCTCGGCATCGTTGATCGTCTTGGAAATCAGTGAAGCGGTCGTCCAGTTGGCGGATGGGGCTTCGATGATGAGGCTGAAGTGGCCGTTATCGACGTACTTCACCGGCAGATCGACTTCCATCACCGCCCCGCTCTTCACGACCCCGACGTTCGGATCGCTGGGGTCTTCGAGGCTCACCGGTCCTTCGGCCAGGGCGAAGATTCCGCCGTTGGGAATGGGGCCAGTGAGCGGGCAGACAAACAGGCGTCCACCTTTGAGTGAAGTGGCGTCGCCGATGCTCATCACACGAAGATCGAGATGATCGCCTTCACGTGCACCGGTGTTGGGGACGACGGCGGTGATGCTCACCACCGCCACATTCTGAACCTTGTTCAGCTCAGAGACCGTCACCGGATCCTGAAGATTCTTGAGCATGCTGGCCAGCGGACGAATGGCGGCGGCAAAGTCTCCGCCGTCGCCGGTGCCCTTGAGGCCATAGACAAGACCCAGTCCTGTCAGCACGTTCGTGCGCTGCCCCCCGATGCGGGTGATGTCGGCGATGCGGACGGCATGAGCCGCCGAGCAGGCCAGGAGCACCGAGCAGACGAAAACACAAGTGACTTTGCGCATGGCTTAAGGCCAAAAAGAACGCCAGATGCCGGACACGACCGATAACTGCCGATCATTCATCGGTCAGAAGGGGTTCACAAAGTCCAATAATTTCCCGAGGAACCCGCGGCGGGTCGCATCGCGCACGTCGCCCTTGTGGTTTTTCTGAAGGTCGAGGTCATTGAGCTGGGTAGAAAGCACCGTGTTGTCAGCGGTGACATCCTCGACCCGGCAGGTGCCGGTCAGGATCATCGTCTGCTCTTCCTCATCCATCTTGATGTGCTTGCGTGCCTCGAGCACAAGAGTCCCGTTGGGCTTCACATCTAGCACCTCGGCGGTGATCCGGGCAATAAATGAATCGTTGCGGGTCACATCGCCGGTGCCTTTGAAGGTGCGGTCGCCTGTCATTTCGATGGCGGCTGGGTTGGTGGGCGCCGGAAGGCCGTAGATCGATCCCTTGGCGAAGTTCAACTTGAACATTTGGTTGACCTGGCCAAGAAAATGGGCGTCTTTCTGGAAGTCGTTTTGGCCCTTGGATTCGGTATCGCTTTCCTCGCGAATGATGATGGTGACCAAGTCGTGCTTCTTGAGCTTCTTGGGCTCCTGCTGCGGGACGGCAAAGTAGCTGACCTGCGCCAGGTGCGCCTGAGCCGGATCGGGTTTGGCAGCCAGGGCGGCTTGTAAAAGTGAAGCGCCGGTCCGCTGCATGATGGCGCCGGTTTGAACGGCGGCGTTGTTGTTCAGCGGCTGTTTCTGCGGAGCCGCCCGCTCGGTCTGAGCCTCGGCTGCGTGACGCTCCGATGCAACCTGGCCCAAGGCCATCGCCCCGGCGAGACAGGTCGTTCCGACAATCACCAGTTTCCCGGCAAGCTTGTTTTCCATCAGCAACATCCTTCTTCAAATAAATTTCAAGAGTTTGTGAAGCCAAAAACGGCCTGCGGCTCATCGGTTGACGGCCAATTTGCTTTCTTCGCGAGTTGGGCTCATCGACCCTTCCTGCGGGCCAGTCACGACCACTTCGTAGGTGTCGTGCGTGGCCTCGTTCTTGACGCGAATCGTCTGCCCGTAGGAGCCGCTTTCTAATGCCCGAACGACGGTTTTGATGCGAATTGCGCCCTGGTCGAGCGTGACGGTGACGAACTGGCCGCTCTTGATGAGCTGCACCGGATCGACCATCCGGGCGGTGAGAACGGTGCCGGGCTTGAGATCACGTGCAGCTTGCTGACCGACGGCTTGTGCTCGGGTCAGAAGCGCTTCCTCGGGAATGCGATCCACGAGTGTCCGGCGCTCCGTCACGTCGGTATCCCGCAGCACCTGGCGATAGCCGAGCGGTGTCGCTACGACAAGTTGCGTTTCCCAAGCCCGGGCATTGGCACGAATGGTGAACTTACGGACGCCGTTGTCGGTGATGACCTGCACGTCCCACGCAACGTCCCCGAGGTTGTAAACCCGGCGTTCATCCAGGTGGAACTTGAACTGGCTCTGCGGAAGAGAGAGCAGTTTGTCGTCAATCGGATTGAAGGTGAGCTGGAGCTGCTCAACCGGCACACCCAGCTTGGCCGAGGCATCCGCCAGGATCAGATCACGAAGCGTCTTGACCGGCGGATCGACCGACGCCGCTCCGTGGGCCACCGTTGTTGAAGGCGGCTCGATCTCCTTGCTGCTCGTTGTCGCAGAAGCGGTGATTGCCTGCGGGGAAGTCGACGCGGTAGCCTTGTTCGATGTCTCGCCCATGGCGGTGGCGGGCGCGCCGCCCTGGCGGGCGGAAATCCATTCATTTAGTGCCTGATTCTCGTCGAAATGCACGTCACTTCGCGTGATCGTGCAGAGTGTCGGCCCGCAGAAGCGGATCGCCGCGACATTCACGCCGGCATCGTGCAGCGTCTGACGGACTTGATCGATGCTGATGGAATGAAACGGCGCATCGGCCTTGCACTCGGCGATGACCAGATCGGCCATCGGCGCAAAAAATGCTTCATCCGCCTTCGACCACCGGCAAAGCTGCCGAACGGTCAGCCGAGGCTCGTGGATCGTGACCTCTGAGCGAATCTCCAGCGTCACCGTTCGCGAAGAATCGGCAACGAATTTCTCAGTTGGCTCGGGTTGTGAGGGGACTTCGGCGCCGTATCCCCACTGGTGCACCAACGTGGTTGTTGCCCAGATGACCAGCGTCATCAGCATCACCAGTTGAAACTTCTTCTTCAGGCTCAGGGGACGAAAATTCATGGCGACCTCCATGTCGCGGGTAACAAATCCTTCAAATCCGCGCTTCGGGCCGCTCTTCAATTAGCCGCGCCGAAGGTTGGCGATGGTCTGCAAGGCCTGGTCGGCCGTCTGGATCGACTGGCTATTGAGCTCGAACGACCGCTGCGTCTTAATCAACTGCACCAGTTCCTTGACCGGATCGACGTTGCTTTCCTCAAGATAGCCGTCCTGAATCGTCCCCGAGCCATCCTGCCCGGGAACGCTGACGGTGGCCGGCCCCGAAGCATCAGTTGGGACGTAGATGCTCCCACCCAGCAATTGCAGCCCCTGTGGATTGGGAAACTGCGTGATCTTGAGCTGGCCCACCTGCGTCATCGCATTGCTGCCGGGCTTCATCACTTCGACGGTGCCATCCTGCAGAATGCTCAGCTGCGTGTAGTTGGGTGGAACGGTCACCGGCGGGATCATGCGATAGCCGCTGCCGATGTTGAGAATCAGCTCACCCTTCGCGTTGACGATGAAATTGCCGTTGCGCGTGTAGCCGGTGCCACCGAGTGAATCGAGAATTCTGACGGCAAAGAATCCATTGCCCTGGATGCCGACGTCGAGATTGTTGTTGGTCTGATCCAGGCTTCCCTGGGTCATGTCGAGCTGCGTGTTGCTGACCTTCGTGCCGAGGCCGACGAAAATGCCCGCCGGCCGCACATCGCCCGAAGAATCGGTGGTGCCTGGCTGGCGCATCTGCAAGTACATCAGGTCTTCGAAATTGACCCGGCTGCGCTTGAAAGACTGCGTCTCGGCGTTGGCCAGGTTGTTGGCGATCACGTCAATCTCAGTCGAGAGAGCGCGAAGGCCCGTTGCCGCGGAATTGAGAGCAATGATCGCCATGAGAGATTCGCTTCCAAGCTGTTGCCGTAATCAGGCGCTGCTCTGCGCCACGATCGCAATTGCAACAGTGTGATTATCGGACCCATGATCGGTGAGACTTGAGGCCGACTCCGCCGGCGCTTAACTGATCTTGCCCACGTCGTTCACCAGCCGTTGAAGCGTTGAATCCTGGTAGCGGATCATGTTTGCATTGGCTTCGAGCTGGCGCTGGGCATCCATCAATTCTGTGAGTTCGGTGGTTGGATCGACATTCGAATGCTCGACGAAGCCGCTCTTCACTTCACCCGTCGCCTGGCGAAGATCATTCGCATAGGGATAGGAAATCAGCGTTCCCCCTTGCTGGGCCAGGAGCGATCGATCCGGCACATCAAAGAGGCCAATGCGGGCGACAGCCTGGCCGTCCTGCGTGATCAGGCCATCATCGGAAATCGTGGTGTTTCGGCCGGCTTCGAGCGTGATCGGCTTGTGATTGATATCGAGGATTTTCTGGCTTCTGGCGTTGGCCAACACAAGCTGGCCTTTGCTATCAAGCACCATCTGGCCATTGCGCGTCAGATGCGTATCGAGACCATTGGTGACGGCAAAGAAGCCGTCGCCGCGGATGGCCATGTCCAAGGCGTTGCCGGTTTGTTCGAGATCGCCCTGCTGACGATCGACATCGGATTTTGACACCAACATACCGCCGCCGATGTTTTCCAAAGGCGATTGGCTCCACTCGCCCGGCTCATTGAGTTCCTGGGCGGCGGTGCGCCTTTCGGTAAAGGTGGCGAAATTCCGCTTGAAACCGACTGTTTCTGAATTGGCCAGATTGTTGGCCAGGACATCCTGGCGATAGGAGTTGGCCATGATTCCAGTTGCCGACAGGTAAAGCCCGTAGATCATGCGACTCCTTCGCGCCTCCCGCCTCGTGGGGCGACCGCCTTGAATCGGCGGGCGCCCCAGCGAAGCGGTCAGCCGCCGGTGGTATGCCGACGGTTTGCTCCATCCATGGAACTCGAGGCTTCGTCCGTGATAGCCGTTTCATCCATGAGACGGCTCTGGGGCACAGGTGCCCCGTGATCAGCTCCGCCGACCTGCTGCAACGTGGCTCCGCCCACCGTCGCCGCTTCCAGCGAAAGTTCTGAATTGGATCGGTCGCCGCCAGCGAGCACCTCTTCCAGGTGCATGGCCGTCGCCAGCCGCGCTATCTCCACGATCCGCTGACCGATGTTTTCGAGGTTCCGTTCCATTACAGCTGCCCCATTGCCCAATGAGGCGCGAAGCGATGAACAAAGGCTGTGCCGGGGGAAAACTGATGCAGAGGATTTCGGAAGTGCGCCGTCGTAAATGTCTATTTTGAAGAAGATTGCAGAGGTGTGGCGTGCGCCATTTTTACTAAAACGGGTGTTTTCGAGTCTGGAGGGCTTCGCGTTAGTCGCGCAGCTTTTGCCGCCATCGCGCAGGATCGTGCGGCTCAACGCATGCTCCACATGAGTGCCGCGACGATGAAATAAGCGATGATCGCGATCCACCCGATCCAACCCGCCGATTCTCTGACTTCCGATCCCGCTGTGCGTTCCATAGCTGTCCTCCTTCGGTTGCTCACACGAGGACAGACGGGATCTCGCGCGCATTGTTAGCGAATATGGTCCCTATAAACCGCGCGTCTTTTTTGAATCGCGCGAACCTCGCGGGGTGACGATATGCGTCGTTTCGCAACGAAAAGAGCCGCGCACGAAGTAAGCGGTCCGGTCGCGCTGCGCGCCCAATCCGCTTACTTCGTGCGCGGCTCTATTTCACTCCTGCACTTTTACGCTATCCATCAATCTGCGCGGTTCCGTCAAAGATCGCCATCGGTTTCCCCTGCTCATGAAGCGTATAGGCAATCTTCTCACGCACGGCCCTCTCATCGAACAGGTGGAGCGTACTACCATGTCGCGTCCACCGCTTGCGATCCACAGTATCAAATCCGGCTGCTGTCAATTCCTTTGATGCCCGCGCCTTCAATTCGCTCATCAGCCGGTCTGGATCACGTTCAGCGGAAACGACGACATGAACATGATTGCTCCTCACGTGAAGCGCAAGCAATTGCCATTGCCTTTCCTTTGCAAACGCGACAATCGCATTACGCACTACCTCACGCCGCGCCTCATCGAGAAGATATGGAGCTTGAACCATCGCATTCTTCTCATCGCTCTGTCGATTGACATCAGGTTCAAGAAACGGCGTCGCATATCCATTATGATCGCGATCAACGGAGCCCTTGCCTTTGTCTGTCCCATGCAACCAGGTGCCGTAGGTTGAGAAAGTAATGAAGTAGGCGAGTGGCATCGGAGCAACTGGTACTGGAGAAACTCCTATTTTCGATAAGCAGCAGGTTCGCGCGACAAAGAGCCGCGCACGAAGTAAGCGGTCGGAGCGCTCTAACCGCTTACTTCGTGCGCGGCTCTTTTAATCACCAATCCACGCTCATCGCGGTTGAAGAATTCCCTTGCAATCCTCAGTTCGCCCCACCTTTGGATAGATCGCTCGTCTGTCCTTCCTCTTCGACCTTCGGCGGGGCAACGGGCAGCGGTAATCGCTTGGCGCGCGGCGGTCTTCGCCCCTGCTTCACGTCTTCCTCCAACTGACTCTTTCTTCGAAGGATATGGTGATAATGCTGCGCGAAGCGATGGGCTTCATCGCGGATGTATTGCAATAGTTTTAAACCCAGGTGATTGCGCGCCAGCCGGATCGGCTCGCTTTTGGCCTGCACGTAGACCAGCTCTTCCTTTTTGGCCAGTGAAATAACCATCGGCGGCTTAACGTCCATTTCCTTGAACACTTCGAGAGCCGCATGAAGCTGGCCCAGGCCGCCGTCGATGAGGATCACATCGGGATATAGTTCGTTATTTGCCCCTGCCTCGCGGTAGCGCCGGCTCACGACTTCCTGAATCGAAAGATAATCGTTGTTCCCTTGGCCGTGCTTGATCTTGTATCGGCGGTAGCCTTCCTTAAATGGGGACCCATCGATGAAGCAAACCTTGCTGCCAACCATTTCGCCGCCCTGCAAGTGGGCGATGTCGATGCCTTCCAGGATGCGCGGTAGTTCCGGCAATCCGAGCGCCTGCTGCAGCGCATTGAGGCTTTCCTTCGGATTCTGCACGAAGGCTTCGGGCTGCCAGTATTGCTGTTCGCCCTTCTTGCCGCTGGCGCCCAAAGCGTTGAGCGCGCGAATCTCATCGCGCAATCGGCCGGCTCGCTCGAATTTCAAATCCTTCGAGGCTTCGATCATCTCCTTTTCCAGATCAGCCAGCACCGATTTCTTATCGCCGTCGAGAAACTTCAGCAGCCGGCCGATGTCCTGGCGATAAGCATCCTTCGGAATCTTGGCGGCACAGGGGGCCGTGCATTGATGAATCGGATAGAGCAAACACGGTCGGAAAAATCGTCGCTTCGGATCGTCTTCCCGAATCTCCAAGTGACAAGTGCGAAACTTGAATGCCTTCTGCAACAGCGTGACCGCTTCCTTCAATGCGTAGACGCTGGTGAACGGGCCATACAGCTTCACGCCTGAACTGCGCGGCTCGCGCGTGACATAGACGCCGGGGAAATCATCATCGGTCGTCACCATCAGGTACGGGAAAGTCTTGTCATCCAGCAACCGGGCGTTGAACTTCGGCTGGATATCCTTGATGAGCCGATTCTCGGCCAGCAGCGCTTCGACTTCCGTTTCGGTCTGAATGACTTCGAAATCGATCACCTCATCGAGCAGCCCGGCCTTCCTCGATTCCAGCTTGGTGGAAGCCAGAAAATAGCTGCAAACGCGATCGCGCAGAGACGCAGATTTTCCCACGTAGATGACTCGCCCCTTGTCATCCTTCATCAAATAAATGCCCGGCGCCTTCGGCAGGCCCTTCGCCTTCTCGGCAAGTTTGGAAATGCGCTCATCCATGAGATCGACGACAAAAAATGCGTCGATCCATTGTTGGCGGGTCGCAACGAAATAGCCAGAAGAGTCTGCACATCACTTAGCGCCAAGGACGCCAAGAAGCCAAGACCGCCAAGAAATTCAATTTTGTGTTATTTTCCTTGGCGTTCTTGGCTCCTTGGCGTTCTTGGCTCCTTGGCGTTCTTGGCTCCTTGGCGCTCTTGGCGCAAACAAAGCGCGAAAAAACGCTAACTACTGGTTCGCCGCGCGGCGCCGGCCACCATTGCCGCGGCGGGCGGGCGCGGGGCGATCGGACAACTTGTGTTGTAGGAACCAGTCGTACAGTTCCGGCGTGCCGTAGGGCTGGGCCCAGCAATCGTGGCCGACGCCGGGGTATTCGGTGTATTTCACTTCGGTGTTGCCGATCTTCTTCAGCGCCTCGATCATCTCCCGGCTCTGTTCGGGTGGAACGGTCGTATCGGCTCCGCCATGGAAATCCCAGATCGGCATGTTGCGCAGGCCGCGAAGCGATTGGAGTTTTCCTCGGCCCATTGCCAGGTGCCGTAGCCGCCCATGCTTAAGCCGGTGAGGTAAATGCGGTCCTTATCGACGTGATACTTGGCGATGATGTCATCGAGAAAGGCATTGAGCTCGAACGGCATCCAGCGCTTGTTGGCCGGGCATTGCGGCGACGCAACGATGAATTGCTTGAGTGGCAGGTCCTTCGCCTCGCCCTCCTTCAAAAACTGCGGCGGCCCATGCACCGCGACTTTCTCCACATTGCTGCCTCGCTCCCCTGAGCCGTGCAGGAAGATGATCGTCGGCCAGGTCTTTTCCTGATCCTTCTGGTAATCGGCCGGCAGATAGAGCAGGTAATCCAGCTTGATCGGAATGTCCTTCTCAAAATGCTGCGCCTCCTGCTTGCCCGGCGCCGGCGCATCGTCGGCATGCAGCGGAGCGACAAACATCAGCGGCGCAGCCAAAGCCGCCAGCAGAATCTTCATCGATCGAAACATGTGAATCCTCCGAGAGAGCCAAAGGAATGCAGGAATGTCGAAAGGCAACAGTTCTTATACCGTCGAAGGAGTCGAAGCGTTTTTCGGGATGGGAGCGCCGCATTCCGGGCAGACGCCGGTGGAGGCGCGCAGATCGTAATTACATTGAGGACAGCGGCCCAAAGAAAGGCAATGCCTGCGTTGGACGAATTTCGATATGAAGAGCAGAGGAAGGACGAGCGCCACGCCGACGACCCACCAGATATTGATTGTCAGGATAGTGACGTCCAGCGCTTTATGCCATCGATCTCTGATCCCAGGAAGTTGTTCCACGTCAGTTGCAAGATCCTCGAAGCGAATGGGCACCGGGGCCGCGCCACTCGCTGGAACAGGTCGTTTCAGCTTGAGCAAGAACGTCGTGTAGGATTCGGAGTGCGGCGCACCATCCAATGGGAAACTGATTCCGGTTGAAGCGCCTCTTGAACTGTACCGTTGGGTCAGAAGTATGTCCGCCGCCAGAAACTTCCGCGGGCCATCAAGGGCGCGAAGAAACGGAAGATCGGATACGCCCGACATACGCGAGAGCCTGTACCCCGGCGTCCCTGCCCTGAAATGAGGAGAAGCGAGCCACGCGTAGGGCGCGATGTTGATTGAATCGGTGTCCTGAATGGTCCAGTCTATATCTTCATTCCGCAGGCGTTTCACGTCATTCCATGCCTGCTCTTCGGTGCTCGTCCATTTCGCAAACCGCGGCGATCGGACGATCAGCTGTGATCGATGCGCGATAAACGTGTAACGGCTATGAAGCGTGCTGAAGCCCCAGGAGCGTTCTTGATGCCTGCTCACAAAGAAGCTGAGCACTGCCAACACCGCTATCAGGAGGGAGATTGAAGAGGGCAAGCTGGCCAGCAACTTCTTCATTGGGCCCGTTCATCCAGTGCCTTGCGAAGGTTCCCCCCCGCCTCATTCAATATCTTCTGCGCCCTCCCGGCATCCACCTTTCTTCCGTGCATCACGATCGCCAGCTTCACATGCCCCTGCGCTTCTTTAAGCAATTCCCGGCATCGCTCCCGCGGCTCGCCCGTCACCGTGGCGACGATGCGTTCGGCTCGGTCCTGGAGCTTGGTGTTAGTGGCGCGGAGATCAACCATCAGGTTTTCGTAGACCTTGCCGAACTGCACCATGGCCAGCGTGCTGATCGTGTTGAGCACCAGCTTGGTCGCGGTGCCGGCCTTGAGGCGTGTGGACCCGGTGACGACTTCGGGGCCGGTCAGCGGGCGGATGACGACATCCACCTCCGGCTCATTTTCGACGCGCTGCACGCAGGAAAGAAAAATCGTCTTGGCGCCGCGAGCGCGAGCCTGCTGGAGCGCGCCATGAACGAAAGGCGTGGTGCCGCCGGCTGCGATGCCCATCACCACATCATGGAGCCCAATGTTTTTGTCATCGATCGCTTTTGCGCCGCCTTCGCGCGAATCCTCGGCTCCTTCCTGCGCGCGGAACATGGCGGCCTCTCCGCCGGCGATGATGCCCTGAACGAGATTCGGATCGGTGCGGAAGGTCGGCGGGCATTCGGCAGCGTCAAGGACTCCCAGCCGGCCACTGGTTCCAGCGCCGACGTAAATCAATCGACCACCGGCACTTAAAGCAGCAACGACAAGACGAATCGCCTGCGAAATCTGCGGCTGCTGCGTCGCGACCGCGGCGACGGCCGCCGAGTCCTGCTGGTTCATCAGCGCGACCGCCTCTTCGATCGACATCGAGTCGAGGTTCATCGACTCGGGTAATCGAAGCTCGGTCAGGAGATGGGATCGATCGGGCATGGGAGAATAATTTAGAGAGCGCAGAGAAGTATGTCTCGCGAGGAACGCTTCAGTCGTCTCCTTTAGCCGCCCGCCTTGTCGGGCGCTCCTCCTGCATTTGCGATCGGACCAGCGCCAGGGAGCGCCCGACAAGCCGGGCGGCTAAAGGATTGCAACCAGCGATCCTCAGCGAAACGTGAGGTCACACTCCTACAACTGCGGAATCTGTACCCGATCTCCACCCGACATCGCGCTCTGATGCGCACACAACCCCACCATCGTCCAATTCGCGCTGGTCGGCGCATCGGGGAAGGCCGGCTTTTTCCCCAGCACCGCCTGGAGGAAATTGTGGACCAAATGCGGATGGCTCCCACCATGCCCTCCGCCCTGGATGAAGGACAGATGCTCGGCATCCTGAATGGCCGCGGGCTGCGTAAACCGCTGAATCGGCTGCGGCAGCAGCTTCGCATAGTCCGGCACCTTCGTGCGCTTTGGAATCTCCGGCTCCGGCAGCCCAAGCTGGTGAATCACCGGCTCCTCGTTTTCGACCTGCTGCCATTCGAAGCTCTTTTTGGAGCCAAAGACGTCAAAGCTCTCGCGATATTGGCGGGCCGTGTCGAAGAGACTGCGCGTCACCTCGGCCACCACGTCGCTGCCTCGGACTTTGAAAGTCGCGCTCTCGATCGCAAACGGGCTGTTGTAATGCTTGATCAAGTCTTCGCGAATGCGCCCCGAGCCATGACAGACCACGCTCTCGGCATGGGCCGGCGCGCCCGGCTTGCTCATGATCGCCAAGCACGGGCTGACGCAATGCGTCGCGTACCACATCGGCGGAAGCCCCGGCCAATAGCTCGGCCAGCCTTCCATGTCCTGCTGATGGCTGCCGCGCAGAAACTGAATGCGACCCAGCTCACCCTTGTCGTACAGCTCCTTCACGAACAAATATTCGCGGCTGTAAACGACCGTCTCCATCATCATGTAGACCTTGCCGGTCTTGCGCTGCAGATCGACGATCTGCCGGCAGCCTTCGATGTCGGTCGCCATCGGCACCGTGCACGCCACATGCTTGCCGGCTTTCAAAGCGGCAATCGATTGCGGCGCATGATCGGGAATCGGCGAATTGATGTGGACCACATCCACATTCGGATCGGCGAGCAGCTCATTGTAATCCGCGTAGCGCGTCTTGATGCCGAACTTATCGCCGACCTTGTTCAGCTCAGACTTGTTCCGGCGGCAGATGGCATACATCTCGGCATCGGGGTGGTTCTGATAGATCGGAATAAACTCCGCGCCAAACCCCAGCCCCACGATCGCCACCCTGATCCTGCCGGCCATGCGCGCCTCCTTCGATCAAAAGTTGTTAAAGAGCCCCTAACAAAACACCTCGCGGGCAACGCTTGCGTCTGGAGTCGATGGATCTGCGTCGCTCCTTCTCGCCGTATTTCCGTTCCAATACGCCTCGTCGTCGCTCCTTGCCCATCGACTCCATCCGCGGCGCCTTGCCGCGCGATCTGTTTTGTTAGGAGCTCTAGTCCAATGATTAAGCGAGATTGAACGACAAAGGACGGGCGTTTGTCAATTGCGGGCTCTGTTGTTGGATCGCAAGCGTAGAATGGAGTTCAAATATGGATTCCCCAAACCCAATCAACAACGAGCGAGAAGAACGCATCACGATGGAGATCATCGTGGACGCCAATGGCCCGCAAGAGACGGCGATGAGCTGGTACTACTACCTCGAAAACGAACTCCACACGCCTTTCTCTGCTCGCTGTTCGAAAGTGCGGGCCACTTCCCCTTTGAAGCTCGGGGAAGAAGTGGAAGTGCTGGCGATGGCCGATGAATCGGAATGCGAACACGAGATGTTCGTAACCATCCGCTGGAAGAGCCAGAAGCTCGCCGTCACGCTGGCGCAACTTAATCCAATTGGAAATATCGACGAATCGACCCAGCGAGGGATCGAAGACTGGCATTACTGGGTTGAGCAGGGATATGAGTTTTAGGATCCCATTACTTCTCGCCCCGAGATGGTTTAATTCAGCTCGCGTTGTCTAATACGTGTCTGCTGAGCAACGGTAAGGACCGGGCAGTTAGCGTGACGCACGACCGCTTCCGCGGTACTGCCCAGCAAGGCTCTCGCTATAGCGCCCCGGCCATGAGTTCCCATCACAATCAGATCAGCCCCAGCATCGTCGGCCGCCTGCAGGATTTCTTCGGTGGCGTCCCCTTCACGCAGCACGCTGCCGGCCAGGAGCTCTGCCCGTAGGTGCTCTGCCGCCTGGCTAAGCACTTTTGCGCCGCGCGCCTCGAGCGCGGGACCCCCTAATGCTTCGGCCAACGCCGATTCAGATGAGCTTGTGCTGGGTGAAAACACGACATGCACGAGCGTGATGCGTGCATTGAGCTGTTGCGCCAGTTGCACGGCCTGCGTTAGCGCCCAGGCGGACGGCTGGCTTTCATCGACCGCCACCAGAATGGTTCGAATTTGATCAACGACCGGCATGTGACCTCCGGTTCTGGATGTGCATCGTCGCACATCGACTGGGGTGGCCAATCGGTAGAATTCCGATCAGAGATCGGATTCGTTCCTATCGGTGTTGAGGATTGGGCCGGGAGCTGATGTCTGACTTCGATCGCCCTTGCGCTTCGGCAGCAGAACGCTGAAATCTAACGGAGATGCAGACCGTTGCCACCAAACTTGCGGCGATCGCGTATAAGCTGCAATACAGGAGACGTGACTGGGCGACGAAGCAGGAGGCTGCATGTCCCTATTCATTTCCGCGCGACGCAATCGATCTGGCATTTGCGGGCTGCTTTTCCTCGTTTTTGCTTGTGCGGTGATCGTGGGAGCACATGGCGCGTCGGCACGGGGCGAAAACTGGCCGGGCTGGCGCGGCCCGAATGGAACGGGCGTGCTGGAAACAGGCGATGGGAGCGCTCCGCCGCGGACGTGGAGCGGTAAGGAGCATGTGCGGTGGCGGGCGCCGCTGGCGGATCGGGGGAATTCGACGCCGATCGTTTGGAATGATCGGGTGTTCATTACGCAGGCAACCGACAGCGATCATCGGCGGATGGTGATGTGCTTTGAACGGTCGGGTGGCAAATTGCTCTGGCAATCGGGCGTCGTTTACGCTCACCATGAATCGACCAATTCGCAAAACCCCTACTGCTCGGCTTCACCTGCCACCGATGGGACATGTGTGGTGGCCTATTTCGGATCGGCCGGTTTGTACTGCTACGATTTTGCGGGCAAGGAGCTTTGGCATCGCAATCTGGGCAAAACCAATTCGTGGCATGGCAGCGGTGCATCGCCGATCTTGTACAAAGATCTTTGCATCGTGAATGCCGGACCTGGGACGAATGCCGCGCTGATCGCGCTGGAGAAGAAGACTGGCGCGGAAATCTGGAAAGTGTCGGCGAACAAAGGGGCGGTCAGCGGATTGGCGGCTTTTTTCGGCCGCGCTGCTGAAGACGATGGCCCGCCCACTTCCAGGCCGGCCGGCACCTTCGACAATGCCGACATGGCGGCCGATCTAAGCGGCGCGGGTGGGATGGAGGGATCTTGGAGCACGCCGCTGATCGTGCGCGTGGGCGATCATGATGAGCTGATCGTCCCGCTGCCATCTCATTTGGCCGGTTACGATCCTGCGACCGGAAAAGAGTTGTGGACCTGCGCTGGTCTGACCGGTCAGGTCTTCGCTACACCGACGGAGGCCGATGGAGTTCTGCTGGTCTGCTGCAAAATCATGTTTGGCGGCACGCAAGCCATGGCCATCAAGCTTGGCGGCGCAGGAGATGTCACCGCGACTCACCTTCTTTGGAAGCAGAACCTGCCGAAGGTTTGCGTGGGATCGCCGGTCATCGCTGACCATAAGGCCTACGTCGTCACGCAATATGGAACCATCATCTGCATGGACCTGGCCAACGGGAAAAAGCTGGCCGAAAAACGCCTCAATGGTCAAGGCAGCCAAGGTGGATCATGGTCTTCGCCCATTATGATCGGCGGCAAAATCTATGTTCCCAATCTGTCTGGCGAAGTTTTTGTGATTAAGCCGTCACCTGAACTTGAGGTCCTAGCCACGAACAGCGTTGGAGACGAAACGACCTGCGCCTCACTCGCTGTCTCGCAAGGCCAGGTTTTTCTGCGAACCTACAAGGCGCTCTGGTGCTTTGGCAATCCGTAAGGCTCGTTTCATCCCGCATCGCGCGGCAGCTCTACGTACATATTCACCCAGTGCATATGAGACAAATGAGACACTTGTCTCACCGAGCTCAGCAGTAATGCGAGAATTGTAACTATTGATTGGCACACTGCTTGTCGCAAAAACTAAGTGCTGATGAGACAAATGAGACACCCAAAAAGTGTCTCACTGTCTCATTTGTCTCATGGCCTCGCCGACGGCATGGAGTGACGGGCTGCGGTGCGAGTGTTCACGTCGGAGCTGAATCGCTGTAACACTGAGCATGACTCAATTCCGATGCCTTGCCATTGTGTTGGTCGCTGGCTTTCTGCTCTTTAGCGTGTCGTCCGCCCTTGGCGCTGATCAGAGCGCGCAATTTGAGGCGCAAATTCCGGCAAAGCAGAATGTGCCGACGGTCATTCAATCGGATGGCACGCTTCGTCTGAGCTTTGGAGAGGAACATCTCATTCTTCCGCGCGGATTGCAGCCGTCGCTGTTGTGTACGCGCGCGGGAACGTTGATCCTTCAAGCCCAGCTTCCCGAAAAGCCCTTTCCTTCAAAGAGAATCTCCTACCCTTCCGCACTCGGCACCGAAGTGTCGCGCGACGGCGGAAAGCAATGGACGAACATCCCCCTCAAACCGGGCGTGAACGGTCTGGATATGGAAGGTGGGATCACGCAACTTCATGACGGCACGATCATCGCACTCGACACGTACATCACGCCGGGCGATCGGCCTGGGCTGGGAATGGGGCAGCTCTACGTATCCAAGGATGAATGGAAATCGGTGCAGGGGCCGATCGATGTGGAATTCGATTTGCCGAATGCGAAGTTCACCGGCTCGACCGATGACGGTGGCCGACCGCATGCGGCCCATCGCGCTCATCGCCGAATCCTTGAGCTGCCTAATGGCGATCTGCTGACGACGCTTTACGGCTGGCTAGAAGGCGATGCAACGCCATCTACTTATGCGCCGAAAATGATGAAGACCCGCGTGATGCTGGTTCGATCATCGGACCGCGGCCGGCATTGGCACTTGGTCGCGACGGTTGCATGCGACCCCTCGGTCGGCACCGAGGGCTTTGGCGAAGCGGTGCTTTGCCGCACGAGCAGCGGCCCGCATCCTGGTCGGCTTCTGTGCCTCATGCGCACCGGCCGCAATCTTTACCAGTCGCGCTCGGATGACGAGGGGAAGACGTGGAATTCACCGCGGGAGCTGGTGATTGCCGGCCTCGACGTCAATCGCACCGATCTGTGGATCGAGCATTTCCGCAAGTTCAAAGATTTCCACGGAAAACTGCTCGATGAGCACAACCTGGATGAGCTTCGCGGAGCCGTCGTCGATCCGGATCTGGTCGAGCTGCGCAGTGGATTGCTCGTCGCGGCGTTCGGCGTGCGCGTCCCGCAAAAGCTCTGCTGGCAGCATCCCGAATTCCCGTCGAATGGCACCTACATCGCCGTCAGCTCCGATCACGGTGAAACTTGGGCGAATGTTGCGCGCATCACTTCGGGTGTGCTCACGACTCATTATATGGCGATTGAGGAATCGCCAACCAATAATCGCCTTTACGTCACATACGACTTGGGCGGCTGGAGCCGAGGCATGCGACGCGACATCGTCGGACGGTGGCTGGATATTTCCGCGGACAAACGATGACGCGCGTAGGCTGTTTAGGCCACCGCATATTCCAGCCCGACGATTCCGCTCGGATAGATCTTGTGTGAAGTCAGCTTGAGCTTCGCGCGCATGCCCGGCGGCTCAAGCAACCGAATCCCTTCGCCCAGCATCACAGGGCTGATCGCAACTTCCACTGCATCCACGAGATTGGCATCCAGAAGACTGCGAAACAGCTTGCCGCCGCCAAACAGCCAGATGTCCTTTTGAGATTTGGCGGCACGAAGGTCGGCAATCTTCTTTTCGCAGTCGTCTGCAAGAATCGTGACCTTCGGGTAATCACTTTGCCGGAGTGTGCGCGAGAGGACGAATGTCTTCATGCCGGGCATGCAAAAAGCCGACGGCGCTGTGAGGAAAGTTTTCCGCCCGACCAGCAGTGTGTCATAACGCTGATAAATCGTCGAGAAGTCGATTTGCGGATCCGTTTCGATCCAGTCGGCTTCGCCTTTAGGCCCGGCAATAAAGCCATCGAGACTCATCGCGAGTTGACAGCGAATCTGCCGCATGATTGGCATCTCCCGAGGGGCCCGCAGCCGTCACGACAGCAGCTTGGTGTAGAGATATTTTGCGTGGCCGTGCGAGTCCCAGTTTTCGAGCTTTCCGGCAAGCTGATATTGCAGCCTGGGATAAAAATCGGGCGATTGAAAACCCATCGTATCCACGAAGGATCGCTTGCAGCCTCGCCGCTTGGCTTCCTCTTCGGCCATGGTCATGAGCCGCCGGCCAACGCCCTGCCGGCGGACTTGCTCTGCGACAACCAGAATGTGGATCTTGAGCCATTCGAATTGCGTCTCTGCAAGAAGACCGCCGATGATTGAGTTGGTTGAATCGTAGGCCACGAGGTTCAGAGGCTTGGGCAAATGCTCGGGCAATTCGCGGAGCCCGTAGTAGACGGGATTGCGCTCGCGGTTGTAGGCGCGCAGCAGAGTGCCGATGGATTCCTGGAGTTCGGGGCTGTCGGTCATCTGGACGTGGAAATCCATGGGTTGCCGCTCGGCGCAGATTGTACCGCTCAAAGTGCAAAAGGCGCGGCCAACGGCGGACAAGTCCGCCCGCTAAACAATTGGATTTTCTTGCGAATGTGCGCCGTTCAGTTCTCGGTCTCGAATATCTCGGCGACGATCCGCAAAAGCTCATTGGAGCTGAAAGGCTTGTTCATCATGGAATGAATATTTCGCTCGCCGAGCGGCTCGCGAAGCACTTCTCCTTCGTAGGCGGTGAGCAGAATGACGGGAATCTTCGCGGTGTCGGGACTGGCCAGAAGTGCATCGCACATTTCCAGGCCAGTCATATTGGGCATGCGAAAATCAGAAATAATCACATCCGGATGTTTTTCGCGCGCGAACTGCAGCCCTTTGAGCCCATCTTCGGCCAGATAGACTTCGTATCCGGCGGCGCGAAGCTTGATGGCCAGAACCTGGCGAATATGGAATTCATCGTCAACGACCAGCACCGCACGGCCGGCTGGGGAAGAATTGTCTGTCATACAGCATAGCCCGAAAGAACTGCTCGAAGTGTTGGAGCCTCCTGCCCTCCTCAAGGTACAAACAAAGGTTGCACCGCGTTGCCCACTTCGATCACAAGTTGCTTAAAGATCGCCTTTTGCACATCGAAAAGGGCCTACATGGCATAAAACGGGCCAGTTATCAGGATATTGCAAGCCACGGGCGTTAATTCTGTTACAGGCGTTATCGGCCGACGTGTCCGGCATGGGCGGACTCGATTTTCTGGCTTATCGGATCGGCATTGCCCTGCGCGCATTATGTATTTCAACATCGAGGCCGATAGCTCGCATGGCTCGTGGTTATTTGGCGGCGGAAATGGTTCCGCAGGTTCCCGGAGGTTCTCGATGGATCAGGTCATGTGGTATTACCAGGAAGGCCAACAACCCATTGGCCCCATCGGCACCGAAGAGCTGTGCGCGAAGTTCGCCGCCGGCGAGCTTCCGCTCACAACCAACGTCTATTGCGATGAGATCAAGCAATGGGCGCCGGCACAGACGATTCGCGGCTTCCGCGAAGCCGTCCCACCGCCCGCGCCGCAAGCCCCTACTGCGGAAGAATCAATGGCTCCAGCAGCTGTAAATCCTACAACAATTCCGACTGCGCTCCCGCCACCAGTGAAAGATCATGTGATCGCATCATCGGGCGCCTGGCCGTGGACACGATTTTTTGCGCGCGGCGTGGATGTTCTGGCGTTCAAAGCGATCGAAACAGTAATTCTCGCCGGCTTGCTCGGATCGTTTCTCGCTCCGCTCAGGGACATGCTTCGCGAGCCTGGTGGCCAGAGCATCGCGATGTTGGCCCTGGCGGTTGCGATCACCATCTTCGGTTGGACTGTATTCAATGCGCTTTTCGTAGCGCTGCTGGGAACAACTCCAGGCAAATGGCTGCTTGGATTGAGCCTGCGCAGCGGAACTGGTTCGCGCCTTGCCTTCTCCCAGGCCTTTGCTCGCGAATGGAACATGATCTTTTTCGGGCTTGGATTGGGCTTTCCCCCGGCCACATTGATCCTGCTTATTTTGGCTTATCTTCGATTGATGGATAAGGGCGACACCGCGTGGGATCGTCGAGGCGGCGTGATTGTCCAACACGTTCCCTGCGGCGCGGCACGCGTAACCGCAGCCTTCGGTGTCGCGATTGCGTCGCTGGCCATTTTTATCGGATCGGACACGATCACCGCGCTGGCGGCCGCCCATCGCCCGAGATTCAACACGAACGCGATCTCTTTTCCGACGATTCAGCCGCAGCCGATTACGGTGATGCCAATTGAGATGCCCAAATCGGCCGATCCTCGGATTGGCAAGATCTCGGGCACATGGATCTGCACCACCGCCTCACGATCAGGCAATGAGCGATTTGTTTTGCGGGATGTGCTGGTGCTGAATGCCGACGCGACATTTCGGCAGAGCCTGCATGTGCTCGACAGCAAGGGTAAGGAGCATCCTGAACTGGGTCATCAATGGTCAGGGACGTGGGAGTTGAATGGCGAAAAGCTCATTCAGAATGTCTCGCTCAGCACGACCAACCTGTATCCGGTTGGCCAATGGGGCTATGAATTGAAGGACCTCCGGTTCGATGCGCTCAATCTTCAGCGAACCATCGAACCCGACGGCTTCCGGTACGGCGGCCGAAAGCCGCTGTTCAAGTTCCAGCGAATGACGGCGACCGTCAAGGCCGAATAAACGGCCCTATGGGCGATAAGACAGCCCCGAAATCCCCGATGGCTCTCAGCGTCTTCTCATGAACGGCTGGTATACTTTAAAACAGATGCAGGCAGGATCTGGATGGCGGTCCGGTGAATGCCACGGCATGAATGCAATTTGCGGCCGGCGGGGTGCCGGTCGCGGATCTTAAGGACCTTTTTAATGCCGCGGAATGGCCGCGGCTTTTTTATTTGCTATTGGCAAATTGCTTGCGGAACTCATCTTCGGTGATCACCTCGACCCCGAGCTCTTTTGCCTTGTCGAGCTTGCTGCCTGCTGACTCCCCCGCCACCACAAAGCTGGTCTTCTTGCTGACGCTGCCGGCGGGTTTGCCGCCCAGCTTTTGAATCAACTCTTCGATCTCTTCGCGCTTGTAATGCTGTAAGGAACCAGTGACGACCACGGTTTTTCCCGAGAGCGGCAGTTCACCCTTTTCAGATTCGGGTTTTGCCGCTTCAAATTGCGGATCGATCTTGACGCTTTTCAACTCCGCCACGACATGCTGCCCTGCCTTGTTGTGGAAAAAGTCGTGAACCGAATCGGCGATCGCCGGCCCTATCTCATTCACTGCCGACAGCTCTTCAACTGTTGCCTTAGCCAGCGCATCCAGCGACCCAAAATGGCTGGCGAGCACGAAGGCCACGCGATTGCCGACGTGGCGGATGCCCAGCCCGGCCAGCAATCGGTCCAAGCCACACTTTCGGCTTCCTTCAATCGAATCCAGCACGTTCTGCGCGCTCTTTTCGCCCATTCGCTCCAATGAAAGCAGGTCCTCCTGGGTCAGCCGATAGAGATCGGCAAACGTCTTGACCAAGCCCTTTTCGATCAGTTGATCCACCAGCTTTTCACCGATGTTTTCCATATCCATCTGACGCCGGCCGCAGAACCAGATGAGCCGTTCGCGGAATTGCGCGGGACAATCGGGATTAACGCAACGGATATAAGGCGTATCCGCCTCGCGCTCAGTCTTTGCACCACAAGACGGGCATGTTTTTGGCGGATGAATCGCCTTGGCGTCTTTGGGCCTTTTTTCCATCACCGCCTGACGAACGTACGGAATGACTTCACCTGCCTTCTCCAAAACGATCGTGTCGCTGATGTGTAGATCGAGCTTTTGGATTTGATCGATGTTGTGCAGCGTGGCATTCGAGACGGTCGTGCCGGCGACAAAGACCGGATCGAGACGTGCCACCGGCGTGAGCGTTCCCCCCTTTCCCACCTGCCAATCCACTTCGCGCAAAACCGTCTGCACCTGCTCGGCGGCATATTTGTAAGCGATTACCCATCGCGGCGATTTGCTGGTCGCACCCAGCCGCTCGCGCTGCCCGAGTGAGTCGACCTTGATCACCATGCCATCGGTCTGGAATGCCAGCTTGCCGCGGACCTTCTCGAATTGCTCGATCGCTTTGATGACCGCATCGATGTCCTTCGCATGAGTCGTGTTGTCGCTGATCGGCAGGTGCCAGCTCTTGAGCATCTTGAGTAAATCCCAATAGCTGTCGGTGGTCTCTTCGCTCATTTGCCCAAGGCCATGCGAAATAAACCGCAGCTTGCGCTGGGCAGTGATTTTCGGATCGAGCTGCTTGAGTGTGCCGGCCGTGAGATTGCGCGGATTCTTGAAGATCTCCTGACCCGCTTCAAGGCGTGCCTGGTTGATGCGCTGGAAGTCGGCATTGTTCATGTAGATTTCCCCGCGAACCTCCAGCACATCGGGAAAGCGATGGTGATCATGCAGACGAAGGGGAATAGCCTGAACCGTGCGTGCCTGGGCGGTGATATCGTCCCCAACGCGGCCATCGCCGCGCGTGGCCGCCAAAACAAGCAGGCCTTTTTCATAGCGGAGCGATGAGGCCACGCCATCTACTTTAGGTTCCAGCACATACGAAACCGCCTCATCGCCCAAACCTTTACGCACGCGCTCGTCAAAGGCGCGGACATCCTCTTCGTTGTAGGTGTTGTCGATGCTCATCATCGGCTGGGCATGGACAACTTGCCTGAAAGCATCGATTGGCTCACCGCCTACGCGCTGTGAGGGAGAATCGGGCGACCGCAGCTCCGGGTGCTGCGTCTCCAGATCGATCAGCTCCTGCATCATGCGATCGAATTCGCGATCGCTGATCTCCGGCTGGTTCAGAATGTAATAGGCATAATTGTGATGATTCAATTGCTCGCGGAGCTTGGCAATTTTCTGTTCGATGGATGGGGCCATAGTCGTAAATTCCCCTTTTGGTTGCATTTAGTTCAATGTGCCGAGACATCGCGTGTCGTAGGACCCGCATGAGCCGACGACCACAGCCATTGTAACTGCTCTTCGAGTTGGAAGCGCTCCTGCCCCGCCACCAGATCATTGTGGCCAGCGTCCGGAAGAAAGACGAAATGTTTTGGGCCGGCGTAGGCGTTGGCCACCTTATATTGATATTCCGGCGGAACGGTGTCATCGCGCCCGGCCATGATGAAAACGCATGGCGCCTTGGCGGCTTTTCCGTTAGCAATTGAATCCAACGACTTGGGCACGTGCATCGCAACCGGCGTTGCCGCGAGCCAGAGATTCCACCACCCGTAATGACCGAGGATCAATTGCCGAAGAGGCGGCGGATTTTGCAGGACGACACCGGCTACCGGCCGATGTGCGGCAACATAGAGAGCGGCCGTGGTCCCGATGCTATGACCGGACACAAAGATCGGTCGGCCCGCGGCGCGCCGATTCAGTTCGTCATATGTCGCCAATGCTGACGGCGCGATGGTGCTGAGGCGCGCGGAGCCGGAGCTTTGCCCATAACCGGTATAATTCATCGACCAGATTTCGACCGGCAGATCGCTCCATTCGTCCGACACGCGTTCGACGCCCGACTCGGCCCGATCACCATTGCCGCCAAAATGCAGCACGAATCCTTGCGGCTCACCAGACGAAAGTGCATCCGACTTTCTTGACCAGACATCGAGCGTGCCCTTGCCGAAATGAACCTGATGTTCAGTGGCGCCGGGAACGTGAATGGGATCGCGCGAAGGAAAGAGGAGCAGGCGATCGGAGCAGCCGACTAACCACATGGCAATCAGCACGTAAAGACACAAATAGGTTGGAAAGCGCTTGAGGCGTCGTTTGGATCGACGAGCCATGGCGGGCATTATGATCGGGCCGCGGCTCCATCTGCAAGCAAATCCCGGCTGCTTAAAACTGCGCGCACCTGTCCGATCGGATCATCGAGAGCCGGATCGATTCGATGCGCCGCCCAGCCACGTTCAATGGCGGCCGTGACGTTGTCCTGCACATCATCGAAAAAGAGGATGTGTCGCGGCTCCATGCCCGTCTCGCGCTCAAGATGCACATAAATTTCCGCGCCAGGCTTTCGGCATCCGACGAGGTGGCTGGCAAAGCGATGGGTAAGGCGCCGCAGCGGATAACCTGCCCCGTTCATGATTTCCCAATGGCTGTCATTGGTATTGGAAAGACAAGCGGTCATCACGCCACGATCGGCAAGCTCATTGACCAGTTCCGCCGCGCCGGGATACGGCCCGCGCAGGAAGGAGTCAGACATCTTTCGAATCTGCTGTGACGATAAGCCCAGAAGCGGAGCTGCTGAATCGCAAAAGCCGTTGATATCGATTTTCCCCTCATCGCATCGGCAGGTCAGATCATGAAGCTGGAGCATCGCTGCAGGATCAGCCAGCGGTGGCGGCGCAATCCCGGCGCATTCGAAAGCCTGCTGAAAATTATCGCAGATGCGGACGAGAACCCGCCCTAGATCAAACACCACCAGCCGGGTTTGCGGCCTGACAACAGACGATGCCATCATTACTCCGGCTGCCCTTTGCTCAGGTCATACACCCAGCCGCGCGGGGCCGGCTGCCATTCGAGCAATTCGCCGGCCTGGAAGAAGAGGCCCAACTCGCGCTGCGCGCTTTCGGGCGAATCGGATCCGTGAATAAGGTTGAAAGAATTGCTGACGCCAAAATCGCCGCGTATGGTGCCGGGTTCGGCCTTGGAGCCGAAGGTCGCGCCCATCATCTTTCGACAAATCGCAATCGCATCCCGCCCCTCAATGGCCAGCACCACCACCGGCGAGCTGGTCATGAACTTCACGAGGCCCGCATAAAAAGGCTTGCCGCGGTGCGGCTCATAATGCGTCTCGGCCAGCTTCGTCGAAATCTGCATGAGCTTCATGCCGACGATCTGCAATCCCTTGTTTTCAAAGCGAGTGAGGATCTGGCCGATGAGTCCGCGCTGAACGGCATCGGGTTTAAGAATGATGAGCGTGCGTTCCATATATTTAAAAATCCTTTGATGTTTCCGATACTTCAAATCTCAAATTTCAAATCTGAGATTTCAAATTTAAGACATGAGGTGCTTTATATGTCAAATGCGACAGGCGTCAAAGTGCGAGTTCGCAGACCGGGGCCGAACGATCTGCTTCGGCACATTTATGATTTGGCGTAAGCCTTCACCAGCGACCATTGCTCGACCGATCGTGCCATGATCTCTTGCCCCAGCGGATTCAGGTGAATGATATCGAAAAAAACTTCTTTTCCCGGCTGCTTCGAATCCTCTTCTGTCATATCGAGGATCGGCACCTTTTTGCTTTGTGCCCAATCACCAAGCTGTTTTCTTAATGGAAGCAATGCCGGCAATGGGTGGTAATCGGAGCCGACTACCGGCGTGTAGATGATGGCGAATCGAGCACCCGAAGATTCGCATTGCTGACGAGCCTTCTCCAACCATTGAAGCGTGCTGGCAACCGCAGCTTTCTGGTCGGGCACAACCGGTTCTGAAGAACCGCGATCGGCTGTGGGTACGCCAAACAGCCGCGGCTTAAGGTATCGCGACCATACCTCGCCTATTGCCGTAGGCGGATTATGACTGGGCGTCGTGATGTCTTCTCCAGGAACCAGGTCGTTAAAGGGCTGGACGATGTCGTATGTGTTAACGACGAATACAACCAGATCTGCATTAAAGGTTCCGCGTGAATGAAGATATCCAACTTCATTAGGCACAGCCCATCCGCCGGCCGATTCATTCAGCACTTCGACTGGCCGATGCAGTTGTTGCGGCAATTCACGCTGAAGGATCGATGTGCAGATCTTCGATTGATCGACGTGCGTCATGCCAAACAGCACTGAATCGCCCAGGAAAAAGACTCGAAATTCATCCTTTGGTTTGGGTGATTGGAGCGCGGAAGAGCGCATGCCAAACTGGTTGATGTCGTTGGTGCAGAAGAAGCGATGAAGATGTTGGTTGGGCTTCGGAAGGTAGCCGCAGTCGGCGTCGAATTGATACAGCAGCGGATGACCCAGGCCAAAGACTGTGCGCAGCACCATTTCGGCAGCGACGAGAAAGACCAGCGACGTCAAAATAAAGCGCATCAACCAGCGCCGCCGTCGATGCGAGCGTGCGCCATCAGGGACAAGCGGTTCGTCCATTGAACTATCATCGATAATTGCTGTCATCCAGGCACTACTTTGATGAAAGCTTGTCCAACTCGCTGGCCACGTCTCGCAACACCGAGCTCCAGTCACCCGCGCGCGGCTGTCGAAACAGACGCATGGTCGGGTACCAGGGCGAATCGCTTCGATCCAACATCCAGCGCCAGTCCGGCGCAAACGGAAGAAGCGTCCAAACTGGCCCTCCCATCGCACCCGCCAGATGAGCCACCGCGGTATCGCAGGTGATCACCAGATCGAGATTCGCGATTAAAGCGGCCGTATCTGCAAAATCACGAAGCTCTTGCGTCCAGTCCACCCATTCCATGCCAGCCGGCGGTGTTTTTTCTTCCGCGCGGATCGAGCCTTTCTGGAGGCTGAAATAGCGAACCTGCTGGCACTCTGCCAAGGAGGAAAAAGCGGCTAACGGAATCGAACGATTACGGTCATTGAAATAGCCGGGATTTCCCGCCCAGACAAGCCCAACATTAAACTTTCGTGGAAAAGTTTGTAATCGGCTGTTCCAACTCTCCGCCAGTTTCGAGTCGGCAAACAAATAGGGGACGTTTCTTGGAATGCTTTCGATCGATATGCCCAGCAGTGCCGGCAGGCTCATTGCCGGATAATGAACATCAATTTCGGGCATTGGATCACCCGGTGAAACGACTTGTTCAATTCCCGGCAACGATTGAAAAAGGCGCCGCAGAGGCGGCATCACTGCAACGATCACGCGCCCGCCTTGTGCGGCAAGAATCGGCGCGTATCGGGCAAACTGGATCATGTCGCCAAAGCCCTGCTCGAAATGCAGCAAAATCCGCCTGCCGTTCAGTGGCGAGCCATCCCAGAGCGGCTGCGAAAGTCCAACTCCTTTCGTGGCGTTTTCCTTTTGCCAGCGAAGCTCATACAGCGGCCACCCGCGATGAAAATCGCCACGGAGCAGAAGCAGGTGACCCAGATTCCAGCGCGCCTGCAGATAATCAGGGCGCAATGCCATGGCCTTTTCCATAGCCGCAATCGACTGATCGTATTTCCCCTGATCCTTCAGTGCATTGCCCAGACTGCACCAGGCTTCGGGAAGGCGGGGGTCGATGGAAATGGACTTTTGGAACTGCTCGACCGATGCATCGACCAGCCCGCTGTCGTACATCACACAGCCCAGGTTGTAGTGAGCCGGCGCGAATCCTGGCATAAGTACAATGGCTCGCTGCAGCGCATCGGCTGCGCCGGCGTAATCCTTCATCTCGAGCAGAGCATTACCAAGATTGTTGAATGCTTCTGCATAATCGGGTCGAAGGACGATCGCCTGGCGATAGGCAGCAATCGCTTCGGGCATCTGCCGCTTTTCCTGATAAGCGGTGCCGAGGTTGTAAAAAGCTTCGAAAAATCCGGGCGCCAAGCTTACAGCCATGCGAAAAGCCATGATCGCCTGGTCCGGCCGGCGAAGCTTCATCAGGATTTTTCCGGCTTCGTTATGCCACGCAGGCTCGTTGGGGCGCGCAGAGACAGCTTGGGCGAGGACACGCAGGGCCTCTTCATAGTGCCCTTGCGCTACGAGCATTCGGGTAGCATCAATCGGTGATTGCGCAGTCAAGATTCACCTTTGGAAGACGGTATTGCGGCGCTGCCGAACCAAGTCAGACAAACCCTTCTTAATTTCTGCCAGCGGCTTGCTCCAATCGCCCGGAGTTATCTGACGGAACAGTCGAGCGGTGGGATACCAGACGGAATCCGAGCGGCCCAGCATCCATCGCCAGTCTGGTGCAAAGGGCAGCAGAATCCAGACCGGCTTGCCAAGGGCTCCGGCCAGATGAGCGACTGACGTGTCACAGGCGATGACCAAATCGAGATTGGAAATCAAAGCCGCCGTATCGGCAAAATCCTCGATTTGATCGGTCAAGTCGATCATCTCAAGAGCAGGAGCTTGGGCCGAAGTATCCGCTCCACGAGCGTCCTTCTGAAGACTGTAGTATTGCACGCCCGGCACCGCCAAATGCTCAGCCACCGCATGCAGGGGAATAGATCGATTGCGATCATTGGAATGATCAGGATTGCCAGCCCAAACCAAGCCGACTCGCAGCGCGTTCCCAGCCCGGCCGACGCGCGATCCCCAACGCTCAACCAAGTTGACGTCAGCTTGGAGATATGGAGTCGTCGATAGGTCGCTCAGGGAAACGTTAAACAGCCGGGCCAGACTTAGAAGCATGGTGTAGTAGTCGAATGGCGGAACGGGTTCATCAATACCGACGTATTGGCTGATTCCGCACTGCCCTTCGAGCAATCGGCGCAAGGGCGGCCGCCCCAGCGCAATCACCCGTCCCCCAAGTTCGACAAGGCGCGGAACAAAGCGGACGAACTGTATCACATCGCCAAACCCCTGCTCGAGACAAACGAGAATGGTTCGGCCGTCAAGTGGGGCGCTGTCCCAGCGCGGTCGATCGAACCGATAGAGGTCGGTATTCGGGCGCGATTCGAAAAGGCGCCAGCCTCGCTCATAGTCGCCCTTCAGCAAGAGCACGAGCGCCAAGTTCCACTCCATGCGAGGATTACCCGGCTGCAAAGCAATTGCCTTCTCGCAGGCCGCGATCGCTCCATCTAAATTGCCCTGATCTTTAAGCGTGCTGCCGAGATTGGCATATGCTTCGGCAAAGTCCGGCTTCAACTCGATTGCCCGATGCACCGCTACGAGCGCAGCCCTGTAATCGGCACGCTCATGATGCAGCGCCGCCATGCTGTTCCAAGCCTGGGCAAACGTGGGCCGGAGGGTCAGCGCCCTTTCGAGGGCCGCCATCGATTCATCATATTTCCGCTGATCTTTTAGTGCATTGCCCAGGCTATACCATGCCTCGGGAAGATGGGGATCAATGGAAATGGCTTTGCGGAGTCGTTCAACCGATGCCTCGATTTGCCCGCTCTCATACAGCACGCAACCAAGGTTGTAATGCATTGGCGCAAAGGTCGGCACGAGCGCGATCGCGTGTTGCAGCGCATCGACAGCGCCGCCATAGTCCTTTATTTCCAGCAGAGCGTTTGCAAGATTGTTGTATGCCTCGGCATAATTCGGCCGCAGCGCGATCGCCTGGCGATAGGCGATGATGGCTTGAGCAACTTCCTTCTTTTCCTGGTGTGCCGTGCCAAGGTTGTAGAAGGCCTCCGCGAACTGCGGCGCCAACTGGCCAGCCGTGCGGAAGGCAATGATCGCGTGGCCGAGCCGACCCAGTTTCATCAGGATTTTCCCTGCTTCGTTGTGCCACGCCGGCTCATTGGGCCGGGCGGAGATCGCTAGAGCGATAGAATGAAGGGCCTCTTCATAACGCCCCTGTGCTCCAAGCATCAGCGCAGCGTCAATGGGTGATTTCTCCTTCACCGTTCACCCGTGTGAGCTGATTTCGCGCTGCCGCGTTAATTCCGACAACTGGCTGGCCACTTCCTTTAACGGCGCGTTCCAATCACCCGGTGTTGTTTGGCGAAAGAGCCTGGCCGTTGGATACCAAATTGAATCGGAGCGATTCAGCATCCATCGCCAATCGGGTGCATGGGGAAGCAGAATCCAGACTGGCTTGCCAATCGCTCCAGCAAGATGTGCTACCGACGTGTCGCATGCGATCACCAGGTCAAGATTCGAGATGAGAGCCGCCGTGTCAGCAAAATCCTCGATTTGCGACGTCAGGTCGATCATCTGAAGCTTTGGAGCGTCGGTGGCGATCGATGTTGGATCTGCATCTTTTTGCAGGCTGAAGAACTGCACACCTGGCAAAGCCAAATGCTGTCCAATTGCGGCAAGAGGCACCGACCGATTGCGACCATTAAAATTATTTCGATTGCCAGCCCAGACCAAACCGACTCGAACCGCCTGCCCGACCGGCCCAATGCGCGATTTCCAAAGCTCAACCAACGCCGGATCGACTTTCAAATAGGGATTTTGGGACGATGCTTCAGCCACCGAAATATGAAAAAGCCCCGGCAGGCTCAAATGCAGCGTATAGCAATCAAATGGCGGCAGGGGTTCTCCAAAGGCAACATATTGGCTTATTCCGAATTGGCCGGCGAGCAAGCGGCGCAGTGCCGGTGGACCCAGCGCAATCACTTTTCCGCCGCGATCAGCAATGCGCGGCACAAAGCGCACGAACTGAATGATGTCGCCGAAGCCCTGCTCGAAGCGAACAAGAATAGTTCGACCATTCAGCGGCGTGCCATCCCACCGCGGCTGTTCGAAATGATATGGGCCTTCGGAATAGTCGCTGGTTTTCCAGCGGGATTCGTATGCGGGCCAGCCTCGCTCGTAATCGCCCTTCAGCAACAGAGCCAGCGCAAGATTCCATTCGATGTGAGGGTCGCCGGGCCGCAGGCCAATGGCACGATCCCAGGCAGCGATTGCCCCATCTAAATCCCCTTGTGCCTTGAGTGTGTTCCCAAGATTCGCATAAGCCTCTGCGAAATTGGGCTTCAATTCCATTGCCCTGTTCACCGCCGCGAGCGATTCCTTGTAATCGCCTCGCCCATGCAGCAGCGTCGCGAGATTGTTCCATGCCTCGGCGTAATTGGGGCGCAGCTCTGTCGCGCGGCCGAATTCCGCGATCGCCTCATCGAAGCGCGACTGGGCTTTGAGCGTCAGACCCAGATTATTGTGAGCTTCGGCATGATCAGCTCGAAGGCGAATCGCCTCTCGAAGCGCCGCCTCGGCCGGCTGCAGCTGATTCTGCACGGTTAGCAAATTTCCGAGATTGTTCCATGCCGGGGCGAAATCAGGGCGAAGGGACAGAGCTTTCTGATAAGAGGCAATCGCGCGAGCCGAGTCTCCAGTAAGTTTTAACGCGTTGGCCAGATTGTAATGAGCCTCGGCCACATCGGGCCGAAGAGCAACAGCCTCACTCAAATTCTCGATGGCCGATTCAAACTTGCCCTGCCCGGCAAGCATGATCCCCAGGTTGACAAGAAGCTCTGCGCTTTTTGGCCGCAATCGCAGCGCGGCCTGCAATTGCTCGATGGCCTCCTCCACGCGCCCGGTCTGCTGAAAAAGCATGGCCAGCGCCTGCCGAAGTTGCGGATGGTCGCCCTGCTGTTTTAAGGTCGCGCGGAGCAATGTTTCGGCTTCGTGCAGTTGCCCCGCGCGCTGCTGACGCAGCGCAAGGGCGCAGGCTTGCTGGATCGTCATGAGCGATTCAAACATTCTGTCACGTCGAGGCCACTGCGACGTTGTTGGCCGTATTGGTATCGGCCGGCACCGTCAGTGGATTGATCGACGCGATGAGATTGTAGCTGCCGGCGGCTAAATTCGCAGGCGCGACAAAACGGATATGGAGCTTTTTGCTCTGCCCCGGCTTGATTCGAATTTTCGTGCCGGGAATCGTGGTGATAACAGTGTCGCTCGCATCGACCGTCTGGTCGGTCGAAGAATACAAAGTGATCGTGACAGTCCCGGCTGCTATTACATTTCCAAGATTCCCAACCGAAACAAACGCGTTGGTCGTCTTTCCGGCCTTGACGGAAACCGATGCGGGAGCGAACGCAGCCGACAGATCGACCGTCGGTCCCTTAATCTGGACCGGAGCGCTGACCACCGGAGCGGCTGCCGTATTGGTGCTCGTGGCGTCAACGTCGGCGATTAAATAGTAGCTGCCATCTGCAAGGTTAGATGGGTATTTGAATTTCAGATTGACGTTCTTCGAAGCGCCCTGTTTGAGATTGACGCGCGGCAGCATCAAAGTCGTCATTTGCGCATCGTCACTTGAAAATGTCGAATCAGTTGAAGCTACAAGCGCGATCGAAACCGGACCGGAAAACTTCGGCGTGCCGGTATCGGTAATTCGTAAAGTCAGCTTGCCAGACGATGAACCGAGCACGGCTGAAGGAACGCCAATCAATGTCCCCGAGAGAGGCGAAGGGGGAAGGACTTGAGGTGTCTGATTTCCGCCAGGGCCACCCGTTGATCCTCCGGTTCCAGTAATGATCGGCGGCGCAATCCCGTTGAGAATGTCGACAACGGATTGACTTCGAGGCGTTCCCAAGCCTGTCGCGGTGTCATATCCTGCCGTGGCCACCTGCGCGTTTGATCCATATCCCCATTTCCAGTGGATCTGACCGCCCCCGCCACTTTGCACGTCGTGGAAGTCAGAGGTGTAGGCATCATAGTTCGATGAAGAGGGCGATTGATAGGCAGCATAAAGCAACGGCAATGTCTGCGACGACCCATCGAGTGTGCCTTGCCCCTGAAGAACTCGAGCTTGGTCGGCGATCGCAATGAGTGCCGCCCACTGCGGAGACCCGGCGCTGGTGCCACCGACTGGATACCAGCCGACGTCTCCAAAACCGTCGTCCGTTGAATCGTAGACGGCAAAGCCGGTCAGCTCATCGCCGTTATATGCGACATCCGGCACACTTCGCACGCCGCTACTTTGTACGCCTCGCTGATAGGAGGGCTCGCTTTCGACAGTGCTGTATCCTCCGCTCGTGCCGTTCCATGCGGTTTCAGTCAGGTATGTGCCATCTGATTGAGTAAATAAACTTGTTCCGCCAACCGACAGGACGTTTGGTGAGGTTGCCGGATACATGGTGCCATTGACCACTCCGCTGTCGCCGGCAGCAGCAATAAAGGTGATGCCCTGATGTCCCGTCGGTGTTGTGAAATCAGCGTCAAAGCTGGCTTGCGAGGCGGTCTCGCCGCCGTCGGTGAACTGGAAAAACTCGCTGCCGCCCCAGCTCATGGAAACGACCGATACGCTCGGCACTGTACGCGCATAGATCGCGCCGGCCATGAGGTCGCTCCATGAATCGCTCTGAGTTTCGATCAGGAGAATGTTGGCGCCCGGAGCCATGGCGTGGGACCATTCGACGTCCAGGGAGATTTCTCCGGCCCAGCCTGAGTCCGGGGCGGGCAGCGTACTTCCGCCGGTTTGATTGACGATTTTGAAGCTTGGCGGAGCGGCAATTCCAAATTGAGAATCGAATGTTGCCAAGTCCGACGCGATGGTAGGTGCATCGAAGGCATCGACAATCGCGATGGTTTGACCTCGTCCATCTGCCGCGACCGAACCATTCCCGATGCTCAACTGGTCGAAGCCATAAGCTTTGCGGATCTCGGCGGGGGAAAACCCGGGGATCGAACTGGAAGAATCAAATGGCAGGACTTTCAAATCGGGATGCGGATTTCCGACAGCGCTGGCAGAGAGCAGCATCCTGGGCTCAAGCTGTTCGACCGCGTTCCAGATTGTCGTTCGGGCTGCTGGTTTCTGTCCCCTTTTAAGGATTCTCATGATGCACTCCAGATAGAAAAGAATTCTCGCCGCTTCCACAGGCAGCGGAGCTACCTGCATCTTGGGAAAACGGAAGTAGGAGCCGCAATATTTCGAAATATCCTCTGCGAGATTTACGAATATTGCGAGTCCGCACGCGATCGCCGCGCGATGGAGCATTTTATTTCGGACAAGATGTTATACCCGGAGGCAGGGCAACCGTGGCAGGAATTTCGCGACGGGTATTCTTCGCCGTCTACACGAGCGTCAGCTGGGGACGTGCGAACGATTCGGGCCTACGACTTCGGCCAGACTTGAGTGGGAAGGATGTCTTTCGCCGGTCATGGGCACCACTGTTTCGATGCAGCGAGCGGCAATCCCCAGCTCGGCGGTATTGATGGGGCGATTGACTTTGTAGCCAAAATAGACCAGCCAAGCACTGAATCCATCCACTTCGACGTATCCGCGAACGTGGTATTTGCTGTTTTCGCCCTCGAACCAGGGCCGGCCAAGTTCATCGGTCCATTCCTTCACAAGCCGGCCCCCACTGCTGTCCTTTGCATACTGGAGCTTTGCGAACCAGATCAGAGCCTTCGCGCTTAGAGGCAGCGGCATGTGGACATAAACAACGCCGCAACCCGTATAACCGGTCGGCGATTTCCACTGCTGATGATTGTAAAGACCGGTTTCCTGAAGCTGCAGAGGGTGCCAACGCTCTGGCATCGAGCAGGTCACATGCAGCGGCTCAATCGTCTGAACCGTCTTGAGGCCCGAAAAATCCAAGCGTAACTGATGGTCGATTAATTCCGCGTTGGAAACAGTTCGCGTGGTTTGGCAGCCGGTCATCAACCCGAGGACGAGCGCCAACCCCATGAGGTGCGCTGCAACCGACAGTTTCTGGATGCAGGGACTGATACGACTATGCCCAAGACCCCGTGCAACGCCCATAACTGCTCCCAGCGTAGCCGACGACGCTTGACGCTCCTCAACCCGAGGGCGACAGCGATTGGTTAAAACAACTTATCGGCCAAATCGACCGGGAAAGCGCTGCTTTGGAGAGCTCCTAAAGGGCCGTCGGCCCAGAGGAAATTCACAACAGCAGAACTTAACTCCCGGGCGCAAACGGCCACCCGGTCCTGCCTAACTGGATTGACCACTTCAGAACGGGTTGGAATGCCCATCCAGCCCAAGAAGGTCAACTCGATTCAATCCCGCACTGTTGTTAAACGAAGCCGGCGGCCGGCTGGTTCATTATTGTCTTTGAGCGACAGTAGCCTTTTCCGCCGCTTCAATATAACCCACGCGCGTATCATCACGCGCTCTTTCAGCCACTTCAAGCTCATTTTTAGCGATAGGATGATCGACCCGCGTGCCCGCATAAACGGCCCAAGCCGCATTTCCCCGCACAATCAGATTGACTCGGATCTTATATATTCCACCCTCCGCTACAAACCGATAGCCCGGCAGCTTGTCGTCCCACTGCTTGCTGATCAATCGAGCGTTGCCTTCCGATTCACGCATGTGATTCATGAAACCCCAAAGCGTCAAATCAGGACCAGCCGGCCAAGGCAGATACATGAGAATTACGCCATAAGCTGTGTTTTGAGAAGGGCTTAACCACGTCTCATGCACGTGGCGAGCATTCGATTTTAGCGGATCGGGAGTCCAGCCGGCAGGTACTTCAACCAATGCTTTGGCGGGTGCAAAGAGCGTTAGCCGAGTCATCCCGGGTATCCGCGCCACAGCGGGCTGGGCCGATGCAATTCGATAAGGCTCGGCACTCTGACATGAGCATAGAGATGATGCGACTGTCACCGCCAGCAATATGAAGACGGCGAAAGATTTGAGTTTGTTCGCGTTTAGCATCACTCCTGCGGAAGGCAAAAGCCGTGCGGAGCAAAAAAGAACGCCGCCGGTCCGAAAGGCTTTGACGGGGGCTCAATGGACCGGCGGCGCTGAAAACTGCAATCTCGACCTACTTCTTAGCCGCTGCGGGAGCGGCACTCTTCTGGAAGCTGTAGGTCCCGCCAAACTTCTTGCTGAACCGCTCAAGGCGGCCAGCAGTGTCCACAAATTTCTGCTTTCCGGTGAAAAACGGGTGGCAATTGCTGCAAATATCGACATTGATCCGGGACAAGGTGCTGCGCGTTGTGAAGGTGTTTCCGCATGCACAGTGAACCGTACAGGTCTGATAGCGAGGATGAACTTTTTCTTTCACGGCCATTACTCCTTTGGCTGGAACGTGCGTTCGGCGTCACATGGCAGAACGTCAGTCCAGCGCTTTTGATTCAATCATTATACGCATCTGTGGCCGCGACGGTTTGTCGTGGCGCAAGGCGGAGAATTTACTCGCTATGAATTGCCGCTGCAAGGACGGCCAGTGTTGCCGCGATACCTGCACGGAGAGGACGGCCAAGTGCCAAACATCTTGTAAGGCTGCTGGCCCGCAGGACGTTCCAAGCGCGCAGTAAAGGAAACTGAGACAATGTTGCGACCTCCTGCTCGGCACAACTCAAGCGGCGTTTAGCATCTTCCATCTGGTTAGTCGCGTCCGCGAGCTGAAACCGCAAATCAAGCAGTTGTCGTTCAATCGACTCCTTTTCGCCGCACTGTTGAGAAAGCGCGCGATTCAACGAACTGAATTGCCCCTGATGACGTGCAATGGATTGGTAAAAAAGATGTCGCGTAATTCGTGGCGCGGTTGCGGGGACGACGTCTGCTGACGCGTAACCCAGCCGGGTCATCCACGCGCCATGCAGCAGCCAGAATAACGATTCCTCTGCTTCTTCAAACTTCGGCGGAGGCGCGTGGGATCCCTCCCGGAAAAAGCGTGGATCGAGCCGATGCAGCGCATCGAAATCATTTTTCCAGGGACGAAGTGGCCGCAATTCGAGGAAATCTGCGATTCGTTCAATCTGTTGGTCTGGCTCAGCGACCAACTCTTCGTAACGCAGTGTGAGGGTATTGGGCCTTTGCAATGGTTCCCATGCATCCAGGTGATCGCTCCATGAGCCAAAGGGCGTGAAGCCGATGAGCGTATCGGCAAGCGTGGCTTCGCCCTGTAGCTGCCCATGGTCGCGCTGGTAATGCCAGTATGAATATGACGCACCGCGCCCGTCGCGCACGATGTAAATTGATTTGCTCTGATCGATCGGCGCATCATGCGATTTGACGCAAAAGAGTTCCGTCGAATCGCGCATCGACTTATAGGCATCGTCAAATTTGCCACCCAGAAACTGGTGACCAACGCATTGGGCTACCGCCGGATTGGCCCCGATGTCGTCGCGATCGTCGTACATCGAGCAAGTTGAAATGCCCCACACCTGCTTGAGCATCAAACGAACGAGCGTATTCCCCGATCGGGGAAAGGATGAAAGCCAGACAATCATTCGCGAACCCTTACTCCATTGTTCGAAAAAAACCTTCGACCCACTTGTAATTCAATATCATGTCGGCGACCCCGCATGCAATATTCCCCAAAAAACCTTTGTTCCCCATTCTTTCAGCAAATTGCTGATAACCACTCAGGGATTCGGCGGGCAAATGCGAAGATGGATGATTTGGACGGAAAGGCCCCATTCATTTCATTAGTCAAATGAACTTTTTTTTGTTTTCTGTTGCATTTTGTCTTGAAGCACACTTGACACTCCATATAGTCCCGCTCAACCCACACGGACGTGGGCAGATGTTATGCGGTCCCTGGGCATGGCCGCGTCTGTGGGTCGTAACACAGTTTCGCTAAATGTCCCGGATTTCCCGGGGCTGGCCGGATCAGGAGTCGGCTCAGCTTTGGGGCGGCGATCATCGCCGCATGTCATGGTCCACGGGGTTCGTGATAGGACATGACGGGCCGCGCACCTCGCTCTGCGAGGGTTGTTGTATTTGCAATTTTGCGACGTACCGACAGGGCCAATAGCGCTGCGCCCCCAATGGGTGAGTTCGCTTGGCAGGCCCGATGCCGACGTCGCTCTAGCGCGAATATTTTTTAGTGTTGTCCGCCGCTTGATGCGGCTTTCTCCGGAAAGGAGGGCGTAATGCCCCACCGTTTCCCCCGCGGGAAGGGTCTTGTCGTTGATTCAGTCGTAAACACCTGCGAGGGAATCATTAGTCGAGGGCTTCAACTGGCTTTTAAAGGGTGGTCCGGCAAATCAAAGAGTGCAGCAGCTTGCATTCGACAGGCCGCCGCTGGAGCCGTCGAAGTTCTGGAGAATCGAACCTTACTTTCGTCAACCTATTTTGTCGCGACCAACGGCTCGGACAGCAATCCCGGCTCGGTCAGCGCGCCGTTTAAGACCATTCAACATGCGGCCAATATCGCCAGGGCCGGCGACGTGGTTGATATTCGCGGCGGCACCTACCACGAAACGGTACACCCGGTTAATTCCGGTGCGTCGTCTGCGCCGATCACCTTTCAAGCCTATAACGGCGAAAGTGTCACCGTCAGCGGCGCCGATCCGATCACCGGCTGGTCCTCGTACGGAAATTCAATTTACGATGCCAGCATGCCCTGGTCACTGGGCACTGGTAATGATCAGATCTTTGTCGACGGGCAGATGATCAATTACGCCCGCTGGCCCAATACCAGCTTGGATCCTTCTCATCCGAACCTCGCCCACGCACAGAGCGTCAGGCTCAGCGGTTCGACCGCCACGCTTTATGACTCCTCTCTGACGCAATCCTCGGGCTATTGGGATGGTGCGACAATCCATATTGCTCCGGGCGAAGCCTGGATCGCGCAGACTGGAACTGTGACCAATTCCGGCAACGGCTGGCTGACGTTCAACTATCAGCCGCTGGACAGCTACGAATTGCCCAAAGCGGGCAATGCCTATTACCTGACCGGAACATTCAAAGCGCTGGACAGCGCCGGCGAATGGTACAACTCGGGCGGCAAGCTCTATGTGCGTACGCCCAGCAGCGACAACCCGGCGTATCACGATGTCGAAGCGAAGCATCGGCTCTACGCCTTTGATCTGAGCGGCAACAGCTACATCACCGTTCAGAACCTCAACATCTTCGCTTCGACAATTAACACCAGCTCGTCCTCGAGTCACGACGTCATCAACCATATCGGCGCCTACTACACCGGCCAATTTCTCATGAATGTAAACGGTTGGAGCGAGCCGACCAATTTGGGAATCGTTCTCGCCGGGTCCTACGACGTCCTGGAAAACAGCACGGTCGCCTACAGCGCCGGCGATGGCGTCTACGTGACCGGATACGGATCGGTCGTCAGCAATAACACCGTGCGCGACACCGATTACAGCGCTTCGGATGCCGCGGCCATTCGCGTCAAGACCAGTGGCGTGACCATCAGCCACAACACGATCTACAACGCCGGCCGCGATGGAATTCAGCACCAGGGCTCGGGCCTCTCGATCACCAACAATTCGATCAGCGCGATTGGGATTCAGACGACCGAAGCCGGTGGAATCTATGACGTGAACACCAACGGCGGCGGCACCACGATCGCCTACAACACGATCTACAGCTTCCACAGCGGTGGATATGGCAGCACCGGCATCTTCCTGGACAACAACTCCAGCAGCTACAACATCCACAACAACGCTGTTTCGAATGTGGATTCGGCACTGAAGATGAACTACACCTGCCGCTACAACAGCATCTATAGCAACACCCTCAGTGGGTCGCAGTTCGCCATCAACACCAATCAGAAAGGCGATTGGTACGGCACCTCTATCCACAACAACGCCGTGTCCGGGCAAGTCGTTTTGACCAGTGGCGGGAGCTATTACAGCAATTCCAGCTCCGGTGGCGCCGGAAGCATCAGCAGCGGTTCCACTTCGACAGCATCGGCGCCGCCCGCTCAGAGCCAACCGGTTTCCAGCGGAGGCACCGGCTCAATCTCCGGCACGTTCTTCCTGGATTCGAATGCAAATGGCGTCTGGAATTATGGGGAACCGGCGTCGCCGTACTGGGGTGTCTACATCGATGCGAACAATGATGGCCGATATGACTCGGGCGATCGCGAAATCATCGCCGGATCCAACGGCGCATTTACCTTCAGCGGCCTCGCTGCTGGCAAATACGTGATCCGCGGCACGACCGCGTCGGGCTGGACTCAGACTTCGCCCGCCAATGGTGGTGCTTATGTCATCACCCTCGCTTCGGGCCAAAACGTGACCGGCCAAAACATTGGTGAATATCACGGAACCATCGCCGGCAGCACCTCAACGTCGGCTAACGGCTCCATCTCCGGCACCTTCTTCTATGACTCCAACGCCAACGGCGTCTGGAACTATGGCGAACCCGCCTCGCCATCGTGGGGCGTTTATATCGATGCCAACAACGATGGCCGATATGACTCCGGCGACAAAGAAATCATCGCCGGGTCGAATGGCGCCTACAGCTTCACCGGTCTGGCTGCCGGCACTTATGTGATTCGAGGCACCACTGCTTCCGGTTGGACTCAGACCTCGCCGGCCAATGGCGCTGCACAAGTGGTCACCCTGGCCGCTGGTCAGAACGTCACCGGTGAAAATTTCGGTGAAGTTAAGGGAACCGTCGCCGGCAGCACGTCGACCTCGGCCAAGGGATCGATCTCCGGCACCTTCTTCTATGATTCCAATGCAAATGGCGTCTGGAACTACGGCGAACCCGCTTCGCCATCATGGGGCGTCTATATCGATGCCAACAACGATGGCCGATATGACTCCGGCGACAAGGAAATCATCGCTGGATCCAACGGCGCATTCACGTTCAGCGGTCTGGCTGCCGGCACTTATGTGATTCGCGGAACGACCGCCTCAGGTTGGACCCAGACTTCGCCGGCCAACGGCGGAGCCCAAGTCATCACCTTGTCTGCCGGGCAGAACGTGACCGGCGCCAATATCGGCGAATACCATGGAACGGTGACCACTTCGACCGCGACGGGTTCGATCTCCGGCACCTTCTTCTATGACACTAATGCCAACGGCGTCTGGAACAGCGGCGAAGTCAGCTCACCTTCGTGGGGCGTTTATATCGATGCCAACAATGACGGGCGATATGATGCCGGTGATACGGAGATTATCGCCAACAAGTATGGAACTTATGCCTTCAGCGGTTTGAAGGCAGGCACTTATGTGATCCGTGCCACCACCGCCAGCGGCTGGAAGCAGACCAACGGCAGCGGCAAAGTCATTACACTGTCCGCCGGACAGAACGTTACAGGCGTCAACTTCGGCGAAGTCCGGATCTAACGGCTGCTTCTTGCAAGCCAAAGGCTTATGAGCCAATGACTGAGGGCTTGGGAGCGGACCGCAAATTTGGTTGATTTTTAAGCGCCGCCCGGAAACGGGCGGCGTTTTTTTGCGCAACTGGCTATAATGGAGGTGCATCGCCGCCATGGGAACTGGAGTGGAGTTGAGTGCAAGGCTGTTTCGGTTCTGAAATCCTCCAGGACTCTGGATTTCACTTCTGAAATGCGGCTGATGCAGGAATGGGCTTGAATCGGGCAATCCTGATTCGGCCCGCTTTTTGCGGCAGAACAACTCGGGCACTGCCAATGTTTCCGGGAGCCATCATGGGGTCGAAAGCAACACTGTATGAAGTGCAGGGGACGCACGGAACGGTCTACGTTTATGCCATTCGCGACAGTGAATCCGGCATGCTCTGGACCGAGCGCTCCGAAGCCGCCGCGCGATCACTCGCTAAGGAAAAAGGCTTGACGATCAGCGCGGAGGAGAGCATCACGCGCACACAATTGCTCCGCTTGATGGGACAGGAAGTGGAAGACACGCCGGTGCCTCAGCCTCCGCAAACCAAACCCGAGCCGCCCAAGGCACAAGTGCTCCCGGTTTCCACAACTCAGCCACACGGCCTGGGCAGCACATGGCTCGGCTGCAAAGTTACTTCCGGCGGCGCATCGCTTCCGGTCGCACAGGATCACGACTCAACGCCAGCCTCGGCCGATGAACAGGATGAAGACGAGATCGTCGTCTCCCACGCCCCCACCAAAGCCGCCTCTCTCTTCTGCGGCGAAAAGCCACTGACGCCGCCGGAGACAGATCAATAAAGAGCCCTCTAAAGACGCTTCTGGCTGTAGCTCTTACGTGGAAAACACCGCCTGCACCTGCGGAATCGACTCGTTGTGCTCGAGTCGATCAGCCAACACACGCAGCGAAAGCGCCTGTGCGCGACGGATCGCCTCATCTCGCGAATTGCCATAAGCCATCACGCCCGGCAATTCCGGGACTTCGGCAATCCAGCGTCCATCAGTTTCCTGTTCAATTTCCACCGCGTACATGCTCTTATCTTACCATCGAGCAGGACCAAATGTAGTGATTTTTGGGCGATATGGTGGCGCCAATCGAGTTCCCTATGCACTTTCATTGCGCGACAGCCGCATCCACGCTTTGGCGGGCATTCGGCCATGAAAGTTGCCGCACTCTGGACAGCGCGGCGAGTTGCTGCCTTTGAGCTCGTAGCCGCAATGGACGCAGCAGTTGGCCAGGAAGCGATCGTTGCGGCGCTTTCTTCGCGCTCGCGATGCAAAGCGGACGGCGCTATCGGCCAATTGCGTTAATCCCAACACCAGCAGGAAAATCGGGATCGTCCACGAGCCTGAAATGCCGGAACTTCGGACTCCATGCAGAAGAAACATGAAACCCGCAAGGGAAATGAGCCCCGCGATCAGCGAAGCGTATCTCCGCGGAACGATTTCTCGGAAGAAAATGGAATGCGAGTGTCGCATCGGCAGATGATGCACTCAGATAACAGGAAAGGCCGAGATGGGATTCGAACCCATGAATAACGGATTTGCAATCCGTCCCCTTAGTCCACTTGGGTACTCGGCCGCGGGTCTGGAACGATAAACACGCCTTTGGAGCAAGTCAATTCAGTATCAGATTGCGGCCTCTGGCAGCATCCCGGCCCACTCATGTACCCACGAATCGATATTTGTCAACTGATTTTTAAAGATTTGCCAACCGCTGCTCGGCGTCGCCGAAGCGGTCGAGCTTCACGCCCATGCGATCCATGATCGAGAGGTAATAGCTGCAGAGCTTGCGGTTTTCATCGCCCTTGTCGAGGTAGTCGAGCACTCGGCCGGTTTTAAGCGTTCCACCAAGTCCGCCGGCGGTGAGCATCGGCACTTTCGTGGAATCGTGCCGAGTACCCGACCACATGTTGGACATGAAAGTCAGGCAGCAATTGTCCAGCACTGTGCCCTCGCCTTCGGGCATCGAATCGAGCTTCTCGGCCAGGTAAGCAAACTTGCTGACGTAATAGTGGCAGATGCGCTCGTAGGCATCGGAGGTGTCGTTGTGCGAAGCGGGATGATGCGAAACTTTTACATCCAGGAACGGATAGCACAGCCCTGAAATATCCCGGCACAAAAGCAGAGTCGCAATTCGCGTCTTATCCGTCTGGAAGCCCATCGCAACGATGTCGCACATCAGCTTCATGTGCTCGCGGATATCTTCCGGCAGACCGTTGTCCGGCCGCTTCATCATCTGCATCGGCTGGCCATTTTCTTTCGCGCGCTCCTGCGCCTTGTCTCGCAGCGCGCGGGTCGAATCGATGCGTTTCTCGACCGAGCGCACGCTCGTGAGATATTCATCCAGCTTGGCCTTGTCGGAACTGCTCACCTGCTGACTGAGCCTTTTAGCCTCGCTACTCACACGATCGAGAATGCTCTTGTTGCGCTGGCTGCCTTTGTTATCAAACAGGCTGTCGAATGCCAGCGAAGGATATTCTTCCAGCGGCACCGGCGAAGTCGCCGTCTCCCAGGAAATGTGCGAGCTATAGGCCATCGAGAAATTGGTTTCGTGGTAGCCGGTCACCGGCTGCTCGCAACCGAGCACCATGCTGGGCTGAACCGTCTGATCACCCAGATGAGTGGCCAGGACCTGATCCATGCTGACCCCGCCGTGCAATTCGGCGCCTTTCGTCAGATGCGCGCCCGAAAGCAGGTTGCCGGTCTGGCCCGGATGGATTCCGACGCCAGTCGAAGCTTTGTTGAATAGACCGGTGATGAAGTTCATCTTGGTCTTGAGCTTTTCCATCGGCTCCAGGCTCTTGCCCAGCTCCATCTGCGCGCCGCTGCCCTTGGCCCACCAGTGCTTGGCATTGATGCCATCGGCCATGAATACGACCGCAAATCGCTTGGGAAGCGCGGTTGCCGCGGCGGCTGATGCATCGGCGGTGACCGTGTCCGCGCCGAAGGCGTTGACCGATTCCAACCACGGCAGCGCCATGACCACGCCCGCGCCGCGAAGCATGGTTCGGCGGGAAATTCGTGCACGATGGGCTTTTTGTCGATCGGTCATGGCATTCAACCTCTGGCCAGGGCGCCTTTGCCTCGCTTATTCAAAAACTGCGGGCTGGTCACAATCGTTTCTACCAATTTGCTGAAGCGATAGTTGCTGGCCTGCAGCGAATTTTCCATCTGTTCCAGGAGCAGGTCATCGGACGGCAGCAGCGTCCGCCCCAAGGCGTAAGCGAGCAGCTTCTGATCGAGATTTTCGATAAAATCATCCTGCCGCTGGGTGCGGATGTATTGCAGAAGGCCTTCGAGACCGGTGCCGTCGCTACCATCAGGAAACGTGGCATGGTTCTCGACCGGCTTTCCGCCCAGATCCACTTTCCGCAATTCACCGATCGGTCCGAATCCTTCAAACGAAAGTCCGATCGAATCGAAATGCTCGTGACACGTCGCGCAGGCCCGGTCTTGACGATGCTGCGCCAGAATCTGCGGCAAGGTCAGATTGCCAAGTTTCGATTCATCGGTCGGCAAGGCTGGAACATTCGGTGGCGGCGGCGCGATCTCTTCGCCGAGCACTCGCTTCACCAGCCAATTGCCGCGCTTGACAGGGCTGGTGCGAAGGCCGGGGGAATTCTGCGTCAGGAAGACGGCCATCGGAAGCAATCCGCCACGCTGATACTTGTGGGCATTGTCGATGCGCACCCAATCATCGCCTGATCCGTCCGGCTCCGGCATTCCGTAATGTCGGGCGAGCTGCGGATTCACGAAGGTGTAATTGCCATACAGGCAATCCAGCACCGAGCAATCTTCGCGAACCAGATTAGTAATGAAGCGGATCGGCTCCTGGTACATCGCCTCGCGCAGATCGTTATCGAAAGTCTTGAAGCGATCGCGATCGACGCCGTTGTGCTGCTCGAATCGGCGGAAATCGAGCCAGTTGCCGCCAAACTCGGTGGCGAAATCGACGATACGCGGATCGCGCATCATCCGTCGCGCCTGCGCCACCAGAACCTCCGGCTTATGCAGGTCCCCCGCCGCGGCATGGTCGAGCAGTTCCTTATCCGGCATGCTGGACCAGAGGAAATAACTCAGCCGACTGGCCAGCTCATAATCGCTCAACGCCACCACCCCGCTGCTCGCTGGCGTCGCGGTGTACTGGTAGCAGAAGTACGGCGACATCAGGATGCTCACCAGCGTATCGCGGATGGCATCTTCGTGATCCAGATGATCCTGCGTGCGCAGCGATTGATAAAATGCCGCGATGTCATTGCGCTCGCTGGGCAAGAGCGGTCGGCGACAAGCGCGCTGAGCCAAATCCTGCAGCGCTGCGACGTCTTTCGGCTCCGCCGCTTCGCGCGCCCGATCGAGCCAGCGCGCGGCATCGTTCATCTCATCGAAGTATTCTTCGATTGCCTTGATCGCGACGGGGTTATCCTCATCCGCGTTGGCCTTGGCCAAAAAAGCGGCTTTGACGCGCGGAAGCTTCTCGGCTGAAAGAATGTCGCGCTCCTCAGCACGCACGAAATCAAAATCGGTCGTGCGCATGAAGCGCGAATCGCTGCGCTCGAACCAGATCATCCCCTGGAACGTCCGGCGCGGAACATCGGCGATGTAATCCAGTTCCTTCCAAAGCTCATCGAGCTGCGCCTTCCGCGGCGCATCGAGAATCAAGTCACACAGCGGCTCATCGTCGCGGAAATAGCCCATCTGGCTGTGAAACCCGGCACTGAGCAGCCGGCCGGTCAGCTTGGCTTCCTTTTTTTGGTCGAGATAAATGCGGGCGCGCTCGGTGACGACAAATTCGTCCGGAATCACCGTGCACAATCGCTTAAATGCATCTTCATACTTCTCGCGCTCCGCGGCTTCCTTTGGAATCGCCATCGCCGGCGAATCGCCCAGATCATCGCTGGTAAGTTTCAGCGCGGAACCCGGTGCATAAGCCAGCCGGCTCTTGGCGAGCTGCCGATCCTTCCAGAGCACGAGCGGCTGGCTGCCCGCCTGCATGCCCCGTACGCCGACGAGATTGGAAAACTTCGGCCGCACTTTTTGGCGCAGGTCCAGCACCCATTTCGCCATCGATTGGCAGCCTTCGCGGGCCGCATCGCTCTTGGCCGCGTCAGTGGGCAGCGCCTTCCACATCCCCTGCAACGCCCCGATGGGTCCAACTGTTTCGGCAGGTCCGGTCAGCAGCTCATCAATCGTCTGCAGATATCGCGCGCTCACCTTTTGCTTTGCAGCGACATCAGAAAGACTCGCATTCGCCTGCCCCATCGCCGCGCGATGCTCGTACATCCAAGCGGCGAATAAATAATCCGACAGTTCGGTCGGCTGCTGATGGTAAAAGTCGATAATTCGATTAACGCAATACTTATCGCGATCCGTTTCACTCAGCAGCGGAAAGGGCGCGAAACCCAAACCATCGGGCTTAAACACCAGGTATTCCGAAACCTTCCGCGCCGCCTCCATATATTTCTTTAAGAGCGCGGGCGACATATCCAGCGATTCGCCCGAGTTATCGAAGCCGGCGAGGTTAGCCGGATCGACGGGGAATTCCTTGGTCGGGTGAATATCGACGCCGGTCAGATCGCGGATCGTGTAGTCATACTCGGCATTGCTCAGGCGATGGGCCAGCACGACACCCGGATCACCCGCGTTGCGGAGCGCCGCGAAATGGCGCACGCTCGTGACGAACGCGATGGCCTCTTTTCGCGTCTGCGGCGTCGGCTGCTTCTTCGCGTTGTCCGGCGGCATCTCCTCTTTCTTGAGCTTCTCCAAAACCTTCTGCCATCGCTTGGAATTGCCGGCGATCGAATCCATCGTGGGATAAGCCGTCAGATCCAGGTCGCCTTTGCTTTTGGTCTTGTTGTGACAGGAGTAGCAGTAAGTCTCAAAGAAGGGCTTGGCCGACTTGTCGAAACTCGTCTGAAGCTGCTCGTGCGTCACTTCCGCCAAGCCTTGGCTGGTCAGCAGAAACTGGGCGAACACTGCCGCCGAGAGAATGAGGAGCCATTTACGCATGTGCTAAGACTGTTACCCCTGTCAAATGGACAAGTTGCACGGGATTACTTTACCGCGATTCGAGGCCACGGGATCAAATATTTTTCCGTTCAATACCATTTTGCGTTGCCTAAGGAGCCGCGCACAAAGTAAGCGGATTTGGCTCGACGGGCGCCGTTTCGCGGAGCGTTTGAACCGCGCGCGGCGCGCGACACTTGCGCGCCGCGCGCTGTTAGGCGAGCCCTCGTTGGTCCCAATGCATTGAATGCGAACGACTTACGTCCAGTCTTCGCGCGCGGCGCGCCACGTCCGCGCGACACCAGCGCCGCGCGACGATTGTCAAACGAATTTTCATTTTTACTTGCGTCCATTGGTCCTTATGACGAAGAGAACCACGTTCATTAAGGTTGCGAACGCACCACCACCTGTTGTGCATCCCCGAAAGCTCTTCCACAAGTCATGCATCATATTGCATCATTTTGCATCACTTTTTCGATTTTTTCGTCCCTCCGGAACCCGGAAACCCAATCGCTCGTCATTGCTCGGGACAGGGCGAGAGTAAAGCGGGTCGGAATCGGTCACTGCAGATACGCGAAGAGCTCGCCATGCACCAAAAATGCACCAAAACGCACCACTTTTTCAATTTTTCGCCCGCTTCTACGACACATTGACGGGCGATTGTTTGCCCCCGCCCCCACATGAGAAGGCTGGCGGCTGAAGCCGCCACCCCTGGCTTTCCTCGTCTTTACCGTGCAGATCGTTATGAAGTAACTCGATGCGCCCACAAATACCCAAATGAAATACCGTACCATATCCAAACATACGAGTAACGCAAGCGATTGTTTCCAAAAATTTGGTAAAAATTAGGAATGTTCGCATGTGGGGAGTTTTTAAAGAGTTAGAAGAAATCGTTACGCAAAGATCCAATCCATGAAAGGGTCAAGGATCTTTAAGCGGATCAATTACAGTCGCGCAAACTCGACCGTCGCGTCCACAAGAGTTCCTCCTGATCTTCCAGACGCTTCACCTTTGGAGTTAGGCCGCCCCTCAGTTAGGCCGACGCCGACTATGTCCATCGGCGTGTAACCGGCTGGCATACGGATGACATCTATTGTGAGGTTTGGCGAAATGTGGATGAAGCTCTTTCCGTCCGAAAGGTAGACAACATGCCTGTGATAGCCCATGCCGGATTCACCTGCACCTTGAATGATGTTTGCAAATCGAGCGGGCATCCGGAAAGGGCTTTCTGATACAGACCGGACGAGGCTCGGATTGATCCATCCCCCTGCATCAGAATACCGGGGATTCTCATGCACCAGCGCGCAGTTGAATGACCGGCCATCCAACAAAGTGATCGAGCAAGGCGTTGCCCTGACGCCACGTTCAATGGCATCGAGCTGCCGAAGAAATTCGGCCGAGGCAATGTTCACAGGCTGGACGCCACTGCGGTAATTCATCTCGGCAGGCCCTCCGATCCAACGAACTGCGATGCTATGCTAACGCCGAGACCAGGGGCAATGAACTCACTTGACGCAACTCTTGATCAGCTCGAATCGCTTCACCGCGATCTCATGAAGCAGGATAGGCAAGCCTTTTACGGCCGAAGGGCGCCATCTTCCGAATTAAAGGCAGGCTTTACGAAGTTGCGAGCACAATTGAAACATCTGATCAAGGCTTATCCTGACTCAGAACGCGCGCTACGTATCCTCGCCAATACGGAAGAGGCATTGCTGAACTTTCGTGATGCGGCCAACTCTCTGCGGGAGGCAATTCGACTTTCAAAGACACGCGAGCATCGCGACTTGAAAAAACTTGCATTTCTTGAGCAGTCCGCTGCTGGGTGGGAAGCACTGATTCTGTCGCCGGATGACCTTGAAAACTTGGGTGAATTTCCTCTCCAGATGCTTGGCGATGGGCCGTTTGCCTTTGATCTAAAATGGACCCAGTCGTGGGTTGAAGAACGCCTTCCGGAACGTGCCGAAGAAATCGTGGCTGCCATCAAGGCCCGTGGCGGATACACGGATGTGCAGGTACTGCACAACGTAGTGAGGAGTCTCCAATGAGACAACGACGTAAGGTCGGGGATGTCTATCAAATAAACCTGGGAGACCGAACGCATTGCTACGCGATGGCCTTAGGCGAAGCGACATTCGCTTTTTTTGATCTTCGGACAACCCGCAAAGTGGACGTTTCGGATATCTGTCAAAGGCAAATCCTCTTCAAGGTTGCGGTGATGCGGTATGCGGTGACACGTGGACGGTGGAAACGCGTCGGGCATAAACCTATTTCAGACGCCGAAGCACGGTCGCCTGCCAAATTTATAAGGGACCTGCTGTGCCCGGGGCGTTACCAGATCTATGACAACGGAAAGATACGTGAGGCCACTCGCAAAGAATGCGAGGGGCTTGAAGCTGCGGCGGTCTGGGACCCGGAGCATGTAGAAGACCGGTTGCGCGATCACTATGCTGGCCGCCCCAACAAATGGGTTGAGTCTCTGCGGCTGAAATGAGCAAAGGTGTTGGATTGAACTAAAGGTTTCAGGAACTTGTCAGGAACCTTTAGTTCAATCAGGATCACGGGAATCATTCCCGCTCGTTCAAGCTGCACCGTCCCCAAAGCCTCAGCCTAACATTCGGGCGGGCGAAAGGATGAATCATGAAGATACTCGATGTCGGGCAATGCGGATTCGATGGGCCGCGGATGGCTCGCCTGTGGCGCGAGACGCTGGAGGCTGAGGTCGAGCGTGCTGACACCGGCGACGAAGCGGCACAGCTGCTGGCCAGCCACGACTACGACCTTGTGCTGGTAAATCGCATCCTGGCAGCGGATCGATCATCGGGGCTGGACGTGATCGAGCGGTTGCGCGCCCAAAACGTGCACGTGCCAATCATGCTGGTGAGCGATTTGCCCAAGGCGCAGGATGCCGCAGTCAAGCTCGGCGCCGTGCGCGGCTTCGGCAAATCACATCTTGGCGAGCGTTCGACGCTGGAACTGGTGTCGAGCGTCGCACGCGATCATGCCGGGGCCAAAGGCGAGTCGCGGAAGGATAAGTGATGGCACCTTGTTGTAAAGAAATAGAAGTGTCACCTTTTTAGCTCAAATAGAAGTGTCACCCTGCCTTCCTCTTTTCCGCGGGGAGATTCCGCGCCGGCGTAGCCGGGGCGGAATCTCCCCGCGGGCGCGAG